>OLNG01000027.1_pt1 | contig 145575 bp, 129 predicted proteins | sample 1643091 | NCBI WGS metagenome assembly OLNG01 (sample SAMEA3136661, study PRJEB25190) | human gut metagenome | biome: human gut; feature: human-associated habitat; material: faeces | place: Austria | collected 2013 | reverse complement strand
TCCGGTGAACTTGATGTCTCTGATATTGACCTTTAAACCACTAAATTATTGTTTATTCTATTATTAATCATAATTTTATCATCTAAATTTTTTAATATTGATGCAATTTTTCTTTGGGTAGTCAAATCAGGAAATGGGACTTCCATATCTTGAATAACTCCTATCTGTACTCGCTGTCTCCCTGAAGATCCCACCATAGATTTAATTGCAGTATCTCTTACTATAGGACTACGCACTAAATAGAAAACATAATCTGCATCTGCAATTTCTTTCTTTGCTCTAAACACTATATACTCCGTAGAGCCAAATCCTACTTCATTTTCTTCAAGAATATTAACCATTGCTGTTTTCCCATTCTCTAAACAAGGGGTAATACGTGCCATTATAGTATCACCATTTCTAAACTTTACTCCGCCAGAATATTCTGTTACTTCATATTCATTTACATCTCTGCAAAAAGGTTTCAATTTGTCCATTCCAATTTTTTTAGCTAATGTTCCCTTATGTAATGTTTCCTTTGGATTTATTTCTATATATTTACTTATTTTTTCATTTTTCCATACACACAATATTTTTTCACCTCACTTCTATACTCATACTCATTTATTTTGCCAACACCTAAAATGGTGAATTTTTCATCATAAATATATTCAGCTTCTACGTTAATGTTAATTACTTCTTCGGTTGAACCGCCATCATAAAAATTGTATGTATTTTTTATTTTTGCTTCAAACCTAAATATCATTTCATTGTCATTTTCATCAAAGATTTCTACATTGTCATATGATATCAAATGTATAGATACGTCTTTTACTAATCTGCTTTTTTCTACAATCCCCAAATTTATATTTATTAATTGCGTTGTAAAATCTGGTGATTTGATCCATTCATGAACTTTCTGTTCTTCATCTATTTCCTGAATTGGTAAATATGAATACTCATCTATCTCTTTTGCCCAATCCTGTAATTGTTTTTTAACTTCCTCTCTAGTTGAACATATATTAATTGTTGATTCAGAATATAAATCTTTAAACTCAATTTTTAGATTTTCTTCGAATCCTTTATCTTGAGAATAAAATATAATTTCTGACCTTGGATTAATTTCCACTAATTCTAATATACTTTCCCATATTAATACATCTTTAAAGCCTTTGTCTGAATTTTTTTCTTTTCCTTCAAATGGTGCTTTTTTTTCAAATGCACGCTCTACTATTCTTGTAAAACATTTATTATTTGGAATAGGTAATTCCAATATTTTATTAATTCCACTTGAAATATTTTTTTATATTCATTAATCTGATTATCTATATAATTAATATAATTAATCCCTGTAAGCATCTAACATGATATTCTGGAAATTTCCATTTTTGATATTCTAAAATTTGTTTATCATGAGCCTCAATAATTTGTTTTTTTAATTCATTCCAAACAACAACTGGAATAGCAATTTCTACTCTTTCATATATGTCGAGTTTGTTAATCATTTCAATGCAATTATAAAAAGCTGTATTAAGTGAAAATGTTGTAAAATCAGCCTGACTTTTATATGATTTATGCAATATATTTGTATCAAATATTAAAAAACATCTCTTATCATTTAATTTCATACCCAATAGCTCCCAACTTTTTCTTAATCTCCTCTTCAAGTTCATATGATTTTTTGAACATATCCGATAATTCAGATGTAAGTCGTGTCATCTTTTCTTCAAAAGGCTCGCCATCATCTTCCTGTTCTGCAATTCCAACATAACGTCCCGGTGTAAGAATGTAATCCTGTTTAGCAATTTCTTCTATAGTTGCTATAGCACTGAATCCCTTCTTTTCTTCTAATGTTCCATTTTGAAATGCCTCAAACGTATCTGCTAATAACTTTATATCCTTTTCGTCATCTAAATCTCTATGTTTTCTGTCTACCATATGTCCCATATTTCGGGCATCTATAAACAATGTTTTTCCTTTTTGTTTCTTATTTTTTGTTATAAACCACAATGTTACAGGAATTGTTACACTATAGAAAAGCTGTGTAGGCATTGCTACAATTCCTTCAATCAAATCATCTTCTATTATTTTTCTTCTTATTTCTCCTTCTCCACTGGTTTGTGTAGAAAGCGCTCCATTTGCAAGTACTAAACCTATTTTTCCATTTGGTGCAAGGTGATGTATCATATGCTGAATCCAAGCATAGTTGGCATTTCCTGCTGGTGGCAATCCATACTTCCATCTTGGATCATCAATTAATTTTTCCTGATTCCATGGATGATAATTGAATGGTGGATTTGCTAATATAAAGTCTGCTTTCAAAGTTTTATGCCAATCACTTGTAAATGTATCTGCCTGATATGCCCCTAAGTTTGCATCTATTCCTCTGATTGCCATATTCATTTTAGCCATTTTCCATGTATCTGCATTTGCTTCCTGACCATATACAGAAATCGTTCCTATTTTTCCGTTATGTGCTTTTATGAATTTTGAACTTTGTACAAACATTCCACCTGAACCGCAACAAGGATCATATACACGGCAATTGTCAAATGGTTTTAAAATTTCAACTAATGTTTTTACAATACTTGCCGGTGTGTAAAATTCTCCTCCGCTGGCTCCTTCTTTCTCTGCAAATTTTGCAATACAATATTCATAAGTTCTTCCTAACAAGTCCTCATCTACTTCTGTAGAAGACATATCTATGCTATTTGTAAATATATCAACTACATCACCTAATATTCTTTTATCCAAATCAGGGCTTGCATAATTTTTCGGAAGCACGTCTTTTAATGTTTTATTATCAGCTTCAATTGCTCTCATTGCATTATCTATGACAGTTCCTATTTCTTCTTTATGTGCTGCTGACGCTATAGTCTCCCATCTTGCTTCTTCCGGAACATAGAATACATTCTCCATTGTATACGCATCTATGTCATCTTCAAATCCGTCACCTTCATCCACAAGCTCTTTATATCTTTTATCAAATGCTGCTGATATATATCTTAAAAATATAAGTCCTACAATAACCTTTCTATATTCTGCTGCTGGAATATGTCCCCATAATACACATGCTGCATCCCATATTTCTTTTTCGAATCCAATATTCGCATTATTCTTATTAGCCACTGTTTTCCTCGCTTCCTAAAACTTTTTTGTTTCAACTTTTTATCTATCATTCCATTTACAATAAAAAAACCTACTCAAATTTCAATGGATAACTTCCACATTAATTCTTGTAGGCATCTATATTATATTTTTCCTTTATGCCCCTCATTCTCTATCTATAATTATGTGACATTTTGCTCCAAATTTCAACCTTTGTTATATTATTAACATACACCACGCACCTGCGTACTGAATGGTTAACACGCATCATACACCAAATTACACATAATAAAAAATAATATAGCCGGTTGCTATTATATATAAAATAACAACTGGCTATATTATTTTTATTCGTTTTCGGTCTCTTCTTCAAACAGCGGTAAATCCACAACCGGTATTCCATATGCTTCCGTTACTTTCTTTACTGTTTTTCTCAGTTCAGATAAGGTAATTTGGAAACATTTGTTCTGAACCTCTTCCTCACTGATTGCGTTAACATTAATATCTTTCTTTATTTCAAATGTAGATACAGTTTCTAATGTCAAGTATAAACGTTCATCTGGTTTTCCAAAATCCAGTTTTAATTGTACTTCCAAATAATTTGTTTTTTGTAAATCCTTAGGAATCAATACAGCTTCTGAAATATGGACTTCTACATTCTTCTCTTTTTAAATTCTAAGATTTCTTTGTCGAACTCACCATCTTCTGCATCCATATATTCACCACTGGTAGGTAACATCTTTTCTGGTATGTCATTTGCTTTTTTTACACTATAATCTACTTTTTCCCCGTTGTATTCAATAACTATTTTTTCATTTGTGACATTCAAAAAAGCTTTTCTTATTGTAATCTCATTTTTCAAAAGTTCAATCAAGTTTTCATATGTTGTTTTACTTCCAATCCATTGAATCTTTTCAAAATTTACAAGGCAACATATGAACAAATAAACATCTTCTCCATTTTTACATGTAAACAATACCGGATATTTACTTTCAAATAAAATTTTATCTTAAATTATACTTTGAAAACCTTGTATCTTTCTAAATATATTCTCAATTTTCATTTTCAAACACCTCAAATTCTTTGTATGGCTCTGCATCTTTATATAACCACACTTTTTTTGCTAAAAAGTATTACTTTTATTCTTAAAATTATTCTTGTTCAGCTTTGTAGTTTCTATGTATATTACCTTTTTCAAAATTTATATAATTTATGATTTTATCATTTTTATCAGTTTTCAAATATGTTTTTACAAATAATACTATTTCATTATTTTTAATATTACATTTTTGTAAAACCATCTCTTTTTCATCTACATCAATTACAGCATATGAAATATTTTCTATTTTTACTATACCATAGCTATTTTTATCTTTTGCTGTCTTAACACCTTCCTCATAGGTAAAAAATCCACCTAATATCAAGCTCGCAGTTATTAATATTATCCCTAGTACCTTATAGTCCCTATCCACCCATTCTCTTTTTTGTTTCGTATTGGTATTTTTATATTTATTTTTTAATTTACTTAAAACTCTTTTTACTTTCTTTTTCTTTTTAATCTTATTCTTGTTTATTAAATCTTCCTGCATATTATGTGCCATGCAGAAGCCAAGTGAAAATATCATAACCCAATTACAAGGTATCAATATTAACGCTGTTACAAAAGATACTAAAGTAATCTCTTTTAATACAATTATGCAGAAAAACAATGATATTATATAATTTAATATCACTCCCCAAAATAATATATTAATTTTATTACTTATAATTCTCCTAACTGAAAGAATTGAATAACAAAAATAAAATATAGTGGCAATACCAAAACATATCCACTTATAAATATCAATTTCGTCATTAGCCAATATATTTTTCACCTCTATATTATAATATCCATAATAACCACTTTTGTACAAAAACCATGCTAATTTAAATCCCCCTCCAGCTACAAAACTTACAACTGGAAGAAACACAGCTATTTGTGGAGTATATTTGCATATCTTATCCCACAAATTTAATTTTTCTTGTTTTTCTTTTTTCATTAAATTCTCTGACATTTTTATCCTTTCATTATTCAATTCTACAAATTAGATCATTTTGTAACTTAATTCAATCTTACATACACAATATCATAACTTTCCTTATCTTTCTTTTAATTATGTAACTTTTTTCTCCATCCTTCAACTTTTTTATATTCTTAGCATGTATCAAAGTTACTGCTTTCTGCATAATTTTTGAAATATTTTTCAAAACAAGATACATTTTCTTGTCAAAACCATTCACTGCAATCCTTATTATCAAAAAGCAGCTATAGCTCAACACCATAACTGCTTTTCTTTTTTCTTATTTACTTATAAGATTACACTTTTTTAATACTCACCATCAAAACACTCTATTCCCCACTGTTTTCATCCATCTACCATACATTTTCTTCCCATTCACCTTTTTATATGGTCTTATTTTCATATATATCTTCGATACTTTTCCGTTAAAGTTTAATTTTTTACTAGTGTATTTTTTTGAAACATCTATCACGATTTTCCCTTTAAATTTCTTATTATCACTGGCATAAAGCTGGTATCCGTCAGCGCCTTCTACTTTTGCCCAGCTGTATTCTGATTTTGTTTTTTTGTTTCCATAATATTTTATGTTCCTTGCCACTGCTTTCGTTGCTGCATATTTAAAATTCTTACTGTATTCCAAACTTGTCTTGCCAATTAAGTCTAAATCGTCTCCACTAACATAAAATGCCTCCGGTGTAATTTTCTTTGAATTACTCTCTATTACCACGATTCTCTTCATTGAATCATCATATGGTCCCTCGAACGCATTTTTATCAATTCTTATTATTGATTCAGGCACTGTAATTTTCTCCCATGGAATATTTGAAAACGCCTTTGATTTTATCACTTTTACATTCTTTCCAAATGCAATATTTACATCAATCTTGCTACATCCGTAAAATGCTTCTTTTTCGATATTCTCTACTGAATCAGGTATTTTTACATCAACAAGATTGCTGCAATTTTTAAACATTCCCTCAGGAATAGTCTTCATGTTTTTAGGAAGATTTACCTTTACAACACTAGATAATTCAAATATATTTTTACCAAAATTCGTAACGCTATCGGGTATATCTACGCTCTCCACATTAGCCATATAAAATGCATTATCTGCAATTTCTTTAACATAAGAAGGTATGATAACATTCTTTGCTTCCCCTTCATATTTTACAAGCACATTATCATTGCTTATGTACATTCCACCTTTCTTCTTTATTTGGTTAGGAAATTGTTTCATAAGCTTTTCAGTTTCAATCTGATTAAAACATGTAGCTAAAAGTCCAATGCTATTTCCATCCATATTTTTAGATTTCACAATAACATCTTCAACTTTAAATCCTGCTCTTTTTGTCTTTGCAAGTAAATTCCTGCTATCTACCACTTTTTCGACTGATTCTGGAATTATTACTTTTCTAAGTGAATCACACGCAAACATATCAGAATCATCGAAAACACTATCATATGCAACCGCCTGAACATCAAAGGTTGTGCAGCCTTCTCTTATTATTAATTCACTTCGTTTCAGTGGCATTCCCAGAACGGTTTTGCCATCTTTAGAATATACTACACCATCGTAGCTTTTATATTTAGAATCTTTATTCCATGTATAAACATTCACTGTCGAAAAATACTTCATATTGGAAATATCCAAAGCTGTATTAAGCTTTATATTTTCAATATTATTATACTGACTCATTATACCCTGATTTTTCCCTGTGTTTGAAGGAGAAACCTTAAATTCCCCTGGCATTGTTACAGTGGTCAAAGACTCGCAATTACATAAGGAACCTGCTCCGATTGTTTCTACACTCCTAGGTATTCTTATTTTTTCAATGGATGTGCCATAAAAACTGTATTTTCCTATGTTTTTTACAGTGTTTGAAATAGAAACATTCTTTAATTTTTTGCAAGATTTAAATGCCTTATCCGAAATAGATGTAACACCTTTCTTAATAATAACCTTTTTAATTTTCGTATTTCCATTGAATTTCATGGATTTTGGCATTTTGCCTTTTCCTTTAATCGTAAGAACTCCATTTTTTAACGTAAAATACACCCCTTTACTCTTTACTGCTGCGCTAACATTTGATGTAGGTACTGCAGAAAAAAGCATTGTTGTCGCCAAAGTAACTGCCAAAATTCTTTTTATTTTTCTCATACTTACTCCTCCTGGTATTGAAACCTTAATTATGTGTTTCCAAAACACAATCCAAAATTTAATTTATAATTATATGATGTCGTATGCTAATTAAACGAAGGTGTGTGTATTTTTATTGCATTGATTTTAAGTTTGTTTTTTGCTTCGTAGACTTGGAGAACTTTTTTATAAATTCATATAAATGACATATGTACCACACAATTATATTTTCTTCTATATGGTACACATATCCGGCTTGCTCTGACTCAACTTACTCATTTTTGTACCAAATATGGTTATTTTCATATATATGGTACAGATTTCTTCTTATTCGAATCAGACAAGCTCTCTATCTGTACCATATATAACAATTTCCGCTCATATGGTACAAATATCAGATTTATAATTATGGATTTAGCCATAATCTGTACCATATAAATAACTTTTGTCTGATATGGTACAAATCTTAAAATTACAGAGCTTGAATTACTTTAAATCTGTACCATATACGCTATTTTTTGCAGATATAGTACAAATTCTAACTTTGCCACTCTCATCTTCCCAAAAATTTGTACCATATAAGAAAATTTCATCTGCTATGGTACAAATTTAAATCCACTTCAAGTTTCTATCTATTTATTCTATAAAGATGTTTTTTTCGTGTGCTACCACTTCAACCCTTGCTCTACTTCGAATCCGCTCCCTCCGTTCGCTTCTTCTCAGTAGAGGGCTGCGCCCTATAAATAAAAAGAAAAGACCACAATCGCTTATGCAAGCATAACGATTGTGGTCTCTCTTTTTATTTGCAAGGCTTTAGCCTAACTAATTACTGCATCTGTTTTGCAACTTCTGCAGCGAAGTCTTCTTCTTTCTTTTCAATACCTTCGCCTGTTTCAAATCTTACGAAGCTCTTAAGTGCAACTGTAGCACCAACTTCTTTTGAAACTTCAGCTAAGTATGCTTTTACTGTCTGCTTTCCGTCTGCAGCCATAACGTATGTCTGATCAAGAAGACATACTTCTTTTAACTGCTTTGAAATACGACCTTCAACTAAGCCGTTGAAAATCTTGTTATCCATAATTGCTTCCTTCTTGCTCATTGCAATTGCAGCTAATGCAGCGATTGCTTCTTTTGAAAGGAAGTTGAATAAATACTTGTCATTCTGCTTTTCTTCTAATACAGCCTTGTCTTCAGCATTTAATGCATCTGAAGCAAATGCTTCAGCGAAGATATCCTTCTGGATTGGCTTTGGAAGTGATGATACATCATTTAAAGCACTGTCAATTGTGATTTCTCTCATCTTAGCAAGTTCTTCATCTGAGATGTCTTCTCTGCTAACGTACTGAGGGCTCATAGCTGCAATCTGCATAGCTACTGTCTTAATTGCTGCTACAACTGTATCGTTTGCTGGAGCATCAGCGTCAACTAATACACCAATCTTTCCACCAGCGTGGATGTATGAAGCAAGAACTCCGTCTGATTCAATCTTCTTGAATCTTCTGATATTCATGTTTTCACCGATTACTGCGATCTGTGAAACTAATTCGTCTTTAACTGTCTTTGTTGTATCAAGTGCCCATGGTTCAGCCATGAATGCGTCCATGTCTGCTGCATCAGAATCAAGAATCTGATTTGCAACGTTTGATACGAATGTCTGGAATTTTTCGTTCTTAGCAACGAAGTCTGTTTCTGAGTTAACTTCAACGATTGCTGCCTTGCCGTCTTTTACTGCTGTAAATACAACACCTTCTGCTGCAATTCTTCCTGATTTCTTAACTGCTGTAGCTTCGCCTTTTTTTCTTAAGATTTCGATAGCTGCTTCCTGATCTCCATCTGTTTCTACTAAAGCTTTCTTACAAGCCATAACACCAGCGCCTGTTAATTCTCTTAATTCTTTTACCATTGCTGCTGTGATTGTCATAATTATATCCTCCTAAAAACTATATCTTATTCTTCTGTTGCTTCTTCAGCTGCATCTTCAGCTACCATTTCTTCACCCTGGTTTGCTTCGATAACAGCATCAGCCATCTTAGAAACGATAAGTTTTACTGCTCTGATAGCATCATCGTTACCTGGGATAACATAGTCTAATTCTTCTGGGTCACAGTTTGTATCTGCAATACCGATTAATGTAATTCCAAGTGAATGTGCTTCCTGAACACAGATTTTTTCCTTCTTAGGATCTACTACAAAGATAGCATCTGGGATTCTCTTCATGTCCTTGATACCGCCAAGGTTCTTTTCAAGCTTGTCCCATTCCTTCTTGATGTTAACAACTTCTTTCTTAGGAAGAACATCAAATGTTCCATCTTCTGCCATCTTTTCGATGTCTTTTAATCTCTTAATTCTCGACTGGATAGTCTTGAAGTTTGTAAGCATACCTCCAAGCCATCTTTCGTTAACGTAGTACATTCCACATCTTTCAGCTTCTGTCTGAACAGCTTCCTGAGCCTGTTTCTTTGTACCAACGAAAAGAATTGTACCGCCTTCTGCTGCGATATCTGAAACTGCCTTGTAAGCTTCATCTACTTTACCTACTGACTTCTGTAAGTCGATGATGTAGATACCATTTCTTTCTGTGTAGATGTATTCTGCCATTTTAGGGTTCCATCTTCTTGTCTGATGTCCGAAATGAACACCTGCTTCTAATAACTGTTTCATTGAAATAACGCTCATTCTTATACCTCCTGGTTTTTTAAAAATTAATTATTGATACTGTTCCGGTTGTTAACCCGGCATATATCATGCCTTCCATCTGCTTCACCAAATCAGACAACCCCGAGCGTGGGCACCGGTCTGACTCTCCACAGATGTGCTTAATGCAACTCAAATATCATAACACAAAAAAAAGCAGTATGCAACTGCTTTCTTTCGTATAAATTATGTTTTTTATAAAATTCGCATTCAGACTTTCACACAATTTTTCCACAACATTCTTTTGCTATGTTGTCATATTGTTTTTTAGTTAGCCTGCTTTTCTTTCTTAAGTTCTGTAACATAACCACACTGTGGATCTGCACATGCAAGCTTGTTACCTTTTTCAACCATATAGCCTCCACACTGTGGACACTTTTCTGCAGAAGGTTTCTGCCATGACATAAAATCACATTCAGGGTTATCTATACAACCATAATATCTTCTGCCCTTCTTGGTTTTCTTAAGTAATACATCCTTTCCACACTTTGGACAAGGAACGCCTATCTTTTCTAAGTATGGTTTTGTATTTCTACATTCAGGGAATCCCGGACAGGCAAGGAACTTACCATGTGGGCCGTATTTAATTACCATACGTTTTCCACATTCTTCACAGATTTCATCAGATTCTTCATCTGCAATGTCAATCTTTTCTAAGTTCTTTTCAGCATTTTCTACCTGTTCTTTTAAGTCAGGATAGAAGTTTCTGATAACTGTCTTCCATTCTATTGTACCTTCTTCAACTGCATCAAGAAGTGATTCCATGTTAGCTGTAAACTGTGTATCTACAATAACACTAAACTCTGTTTTCATTACATTGTTTACTGCTTCACCTAACTCTGTAACATAAAGATTTTTCTTTTCTCTTGTTACATAACGTCTTGCAATAATTGTTGTAATAGTCGGAGCATAAGTACTTGGTCGTCCAATACCCTGTTCTTCCATTGCCTTTACAAGCGCTGCTTCCGTAAAATGTGCAGGTGGCTGTGTAAAGTGCTGATTTTCTTCAAACTTTTCAAATTCAAGTTTTGAATCTTTTTCAAGCTTTGCAATGGTGTTGTTTGTAACAACTTTCTCATTATCACTGTCTGTATAGACTTTCATAAAACCGTCAAAATCAAGTTTTGATGTTGATGCATTAAAAATATACTTTCCTGCATTAACTTTTACGTTAGTTGTTTCGTAAACTGAATTTTCCATACGGCTTGCAACAAATCTTCTCCAGATAAGCTGATATAATCTAAATAAATCTCTTGGAAGCTGGTCTTTTACTTCTTCAGGCATTAAGTTTACATCTGTAGGTCTGATTGCTTCGTGAGCATCCTGAATCTTCTTGTTTGACTTCTTTGAATTAATCTCTTTAGCCATATATGAATCGCCATATTTGCTTTCGATAAATTCCTTTACCTGAACTTCTGCTGTTTCTGATACTCTTGTGGAATCAGTCCTCAAATATGTTATAAGACCTATTGTTCCTCTGCCCTTAATGTCAACACCCTCATACAACTGCTGAGCTATTCTCATTGTCTTCTGTGTTGAGAAGTTAAGCGCCTTTGAAGCTTCCTGCTGCAATGTACTTGTTGTAAAAGGTATAGGTGCTTTTCTTGTTCTGCTTCCCTTTTTAATGTCCTTAACAGTAAACTCACTGTCTTTTAATTCCTTAACAATTCCGTCTAACTGTTCTTTTCCGGTAATTTCTAATTTACCTTTGTTGTCACCATAAAAGCTTACTGTAAATTCTTTATTTTTGTGCTTTAATACTGCATCCATATCCCAATATTCTTTTGGAATAAATGCGTTTATTTCATCTTCTCTGTCACAGAGCATTTTTAATGCTACAGACTGAACTCGTCCTGCACTTAAACCTCTTTTAATCTTCATCCATAATAGCGGACTAATGCTATATCCCACCATTCTGTCTAATACTCTTCTTGCCTGCTGGGCATCAACTAATCCCATTTCTATATCTCTTGGATGTTTTAATGACTCTTTTACTGCCTGCTTTGTAATTTCATTAAAAGTAATTCTGTAAGTCTTCTTTGGATCTAATTTCAAGGCTATTGATAAGTGCCATGAAATTGCTTCTCCCTCACGGTCCGGGTCAGTTGCCAAATATACTTTGTCTGCTTTTTTTGCATAGCGACGAAGTTCTGCCAACTTGTCTCCCTTTCCCCTAATTGTAATGTACTTTGGTTCGTAGTCATTTTCCATGTCTATTCCCATTGTACTTTTAGGAAGATCTCTAACGTGTCCATTTGAAGCAACTACTTCATAGTTAGAGCCCAAAAACTTTTTAATAGTCTTAACTTTAGCCGGTGATTCCACAATCACAAGATATTTTGCCATAAACATCTCCTTAAAATATTTTCGCTGTTGTCGTTAAGCCTTTGAATAATAATTTTCTGATGGCTGCTCTACCAGTCCCATTAACTGAAGTTTTAGCAGCATACCTGTAAGTTCTTCATACTTAAAACCTGTTTCATTCATCAGTTCATAAATATTTTTCGGCTGTAAACGTAACCCACTATACAACAAGGCTAAATCTTTTTCAAGACTTTTTTCTTTTTGTTTTTTCTCATTTTCGTTTTTTGAACCACTATATTGTATGTCATTTAGCACGTCGTTAGCACCTGTAATTATGCCTGCTCCTGCCCTTATGAGACGGTTGCATCCATCGCTTAATTTTTCGCCCACTCTGCCCGGTACTGCCATTACGTCTTTCCCCTGTTCCAATGCCCATTCTACGGTAATCAGGGAACCACTTTTCTCTCTTGCCTCAACTACTATAACCTTGTCCGAAAGTCCGCTTATAATTCTATTTCTAAGAGGAAAATGCCAGGCTATTGGTCCTGCCCCCGGAGGATACTCAGAAATTATTCCACCATTTTTTAAAATATCATTATAAAGTTCTATGTTTTCTGTTGGATAGCAAACATCCACACCACTTCCAAGTACTGCAAATGTTGGCGTTCCACCTTCCAAAGCTCCTATCTGACTATAAGTGTCTATGCCTCTTGCCATTCCGCTTATAATCTGAACTCCGTTTTCCGACAGCTCTCTTGCCAATGCTCTTGCCATTTTTCTTCCATAATTAGAGCACGCTCTTGCCCCTACCATTGCCACTACAGGCTTGTCCCTGTCAGGCAGTCTTCCTTTATAAAATAAATATTCCGGTCTATGATCATAAGGCAACAACTTAGCCGGGTAATCCCTGTCATTTACTGATACAACTTTTATGCCCTGTTTTTCTAATTCCTTTATGTATTTTTTGTCCTTTAATTTTTCCAGCTGTTCTTTGTATTCACTGCCTCTTTTATTGTTTATTTTTTTATTTTCATTTGTATTTGCATTTTGATTTATGTTTTTATTTGTATTATCCATTTTTATTTGAAAAGCACCGGTCTGTAACTTACAGCCTCAGCTATATCCCCCTGTTGTATTTTTTCGTGTTGTTTTAAATCTGCTATTGTTCTAGCCACTTTTATGATTTTGTCATAAGCTCTTATACTTAAATCCATTGTAGTATATATTTTTTCCATTAAATGCTGTTCTTCTTTGTTAAGCTTGCAGTATTTCTTTATATTTTCGCCTGAAAGCTGACTGTTAAACTTAAACTTCTCATTGGCATACCTTTCACGCTGAATCTGAACAGCCCTATTTACTCTTTCTTTGATGGTTAAAGAATCTTCTGGCTGTTCTTCTTTTTCCAATTGAAAATATGTAACCTGATTCATATGCACGCACAAGTCTATTCGGTCTATTAGCGGACCGCTTATTTTTTCCATATATTTCTTTACTTCCTGCTCTGTGCAAGTGCATTTGTTCATATCAGGGTAGTAACCACATTTGCAGGGATTCATTGCCCCTATCAAAATAAATTTAGCAGGAAATTCATATGTTCCTCCGCTTCGGGACACAATAATCTTCTCATCCTCCAATGGTTGTCTTAATGTTTCAATTACCTGCCTTGAAAATTCAGGCAATTCGTCAAGAAAAAGTATTCCCCCGTGCGCCTGTGTAATTTCCCCGGGTTTAGGATTAAATCCACCTCCAATCATTGCCGAAACTGTTGCCGTGTGATGCGGACTTCTCACAGGTCTGGTCTTCACAAGGCTTCCTGAAAGATTTCCTGCCACACTTTGTATTTTTGATATTTCTATTTGTTCTTCCAATGTCATGTCAGGAAGTATGGATGGCATTGTTTTTGCTATAATGGATTTTCCTACTCCCGGACTTCCCATCATTAACATATTGTGCATTCCTGCAGCCGCTATTTCCGATGCTTTCCTTGCCTGAATCTGTCCTTTTATATTTTTAAAATCGTATTTGTAATCTTCTGTTTCCTGTGGAATGATTTTTATTTCAGGCGGTTTCATATTAGTTGTCAAAATCATTACCAGTTGATTAAGATTCTCTACCCCGATTATTTCCAAGTCTTTTATAAAATCACATTCGCCTACGTTTTCAATTGGAACATAGCACTTCTTAATCCCCTGTTCCATCGCTGACAGCGCCAGTGGCAACACTCCGTTAATCTTTACAATGTCCCCGTTAAGGCTTAATTCTCCTATGAACATTTTGTCATCTACTGTGCAGTTAATCAGTCCCATTGACATAAGTATGGATACTGCCACAGGCAGGTCAAAATAGGTTCCCGTCTTTCTAATATTAGCCGGCGAAAAATTTATTGTAATTCGCTTAGGCGGTATCATAAAACCTGAATTCTTAATTGCTGTTCTAACACGTTCTCTGGATTCTTTAATATTGGATGCTAAAAGGCCTACCATATCAAAAGATGGCAGGCCATTACATATGTCTGTTTCCACAATAACAGGTTGGGTGTCAATTCCGGTTATTGCGGCACATTTTATCTTACATACCATATAAGTCCCCCGCTTTCCTTTAGTATTTTGATTATATATTTAGTTTTGTTTTTTAACAAAATCTAACATATTTTCTGACTATTTTTCTTTATTTCTTTTTCTGAAGCCAGTTTATGTTGCATTTTGTTTTAAGTGTTTCATTTGTAATGTAGTTTTATCACATTCTATATGAATTATCAAGAGCTTTTTTTAATTTTTCTAAAGCTCTTTTTTCTATTCTGCTTACATAGCTTCTTGATATGCCAAGTTTTTCCCCAACCTTTTTCTGAGTCATTGGCTTCTTGCCATCCAATCCGTATCTCCAGACAATTATTTCTTTTTCTCTTTCATTTAAAATCTGTGCCACATATTTCTGAACAAGGCTGATATTCTCGGCTTTTTCTATTTGTTCAAGCGTATCCATTTCATCATTTTCAACCACATCTATAAGGCTTATGGTATTTCCCTCTTTGTCCGTTCCAATAGGCTCGTTTAATGACACATCCTTGCTTCTCTTTTTTTCCGCTCTAAGCATCATTAGAAGTTCGTTTTCTATACACTTTGCAGCGTAAGTTACAAGGCGATTCCCCTTGTCAGGATTATATGTGTTAACAGCTTTTATAAGTCCAACTATTCCAATGGAAATAAGATCCTGGTTTTCCCTGTTCTCATCATAATATTTTTTTACAACATGGGCGACAAGTCTTAAATTCCTCTCAATCAGTATGTCCTTAGCTTTTTTATCCCCAAGCCTCATTTTTTCGATATAAATCTTTTCTTCATCAGGGGTAAGAGGTTCCAAAAAAGTTTTCAAGCCGGATACCTTTCGACATACTTAATCTAGTTTATGCTTTACCTGACTTCTTTGTGCCTGTACTCTAAAAAGAAAAAAACTTGAAAAGTTACTTATCTAAGTTCTCTCCAAGTCTTTTTATATTAACATTTATTCTGCTTTCATTCTAAGTATGTCTCCGGCCTCCGGTACCTGGTCAAGCTTTATTGTAATAATCTGCTTTGGATGCGGACAACTTTCCATTGCCACTCCATCCTGATCTGTAATCGATATTACATTAGCTTCAATATCTCTTCCGTCAGCTTTCATTATTTCGATTTTATCACCTACGCAGAATTTGTTTTTCTGCTCAATTACAAAACTTCCATCTTCCAAAGGTTCCCCTGATATTCCAAGATATACATAATCTCGTTCATAAACGTTACAATCATATATCTGTGTTGTTTCATCAGGTTTTCCAAAGAAAAACCCTGTTGTGTACTGTCTGTAAGTACACTGTGAAATTAGTGTTTTGTATTTTGGAATGTTTTCTTCGTACTTCTTTGGATTTTCAAAATAATCATCAATTGCCATTCTGTATGTTCTGGCAACTGTTGCCACATAAAGAGCTGTCTTCATTCTTCCTTCTATTTTGAAGCTGTCAATTCCTGCGTCCACAAGTTCAGGAATATGGTCAATCATACATAAATCCTTTGAGTTGAAAATATATGTTCCACGCTCATTTTCTTCTACAGGCATATATTGGCCCGGTCTTGATTCTTCCACTACTGCATATTTCCATCTGCAAGGATGAGTGCAAGCACCTTTATTTGCATCTCTTCCCGCCATAAAACTACTTAAAAGGCATCTTCCTGAATATGAAATACACATTGCACCATGTACAAAAGTTTCAATTTCCAAATCATCCGGAATATGATTTCTAATATCTTTTATTTCGCTAATTGAAAGTTCTCTTGCTGACACAACTCTCTTTGCACCTAGTGAATGCCAGAAATTGTATGTTCCATAGTTAGTATTGTTAGCCTGTGTGCTTATATGAAGTTCCATGTCAGGCAACATTTCCTTTGCAATTGTAAAAATAGCAGGATCAGCAATAATAAGCGCATCCGGCTTTACTTTTTTCAAGTCATTGAAATATGCCTTAACCGGTTCAATATCACTGTTATGAGCCAAAATATTGGCTGTAACATACACTTTTACGTTATATCTGTGGGCAAATTCCACCCCTTCTTTCATCTCTTCCAATGAAAAATTCTTAGCTTTTGCTCTTAAGCCAAAAACTTCACCACCTATATATACAGCATCTGCTCCATATCTCACAGCAGTTTTTAAAACTTCCAAACTGCTTGCAGGAACTAATAATTCAGGTTTTTTCATCTTTAAATCCTTTCCTCATTATTCATCTATCAAAATAGTATCTTGTATATAATATCTTTTTTCAAATATTATTTCTTCACTGATATTGTTATTCCATCACCTATTGGAACAATAGTTGTTTCAAGTTCAGGATGATTCTTTACTACTTCCAAATATTCACGCATACGCTTGTGAATTGTTCTGTCACGTCTTCTCACAACGTACTTAGACTGGATAATATCCCCTTCCTGCAAAACATTGTCTGTTATAAGAACAGCCCCCTTTTTCATTAAGCGCATAACTTCAGGTAGAAAATGAATATACTGTGCCTTTGCCGCATCCATAAAAACGAAGTCAAAGCTGTCTCCTTCAAGGCCGGGCATAATTTCCATGGCATCTCCTTCAAGCATTGTAATAACATCTTCCTTATCTGCTTTTTTGAAATTATCCCTTGCCTGAACAATTCTCTTTTCGTAGTTTTCAATTGTTATAATACTTGCGTCCTTTTCAATTGCTTCACTCATTAAAATGGCTGAGTACCCAACTGCAGTACCCAGCTCTAAAATTCTTTTTGGTTTTGTTATTGTAAGCATTACTCTCAAGAAGCTTTCCATTTCCTTTCGGATAATCGGAACTCCATCAATATGAGCCTGCTGTTCAATTTCTTCCAACACATTATTATTTGGTTTTTCAAGTGAATGCATGTAAGTGACTATCCTCTCATCTACTATCACACTATTCTCCCTTTGCTTTCGTAGTTGTTTCCGTTTCTTTCTTGTCCTCTTCCGGACCGGCATTTATAATCTTAAAAATCTCCTCATTGCTCTGAGATGTATTAAAAGAATATGTTCCTGCCTTTATTTTTCTTACTTCATAAAGATATGACTGAACCGTAAAAACTCTTGAACTTTTTATAACATTAAACTCCTCTAATGTTTTTCCAAAACTTTCTATTGAAGTTCCCTCATCAACAGTAAATGTCATATCTGTTCCCGGCTTTGGATCCACACCTTCATTGCTAAAAATCTGTGAGCCAAAACTATATGCCGTTGTGGCACAGACAATGGCAACAACTATCATTACAACATAAACCAATGTTTTTATTGAAAATTTTGCAAATCCCTGTGAGGTCTTTCTATTATCCATGTAAATCTCCATTTCACTCACTTACAAAGCGATGTTCTTTATTACTCAACTTCCATGATAATTGGTAAAATCATAGGATTTCTCTTCATTGTTTTCCAAATATATTCACCAAGGCTGTCTTTTACTACCATCTTAATCTTGCCCCAGTCAGCATTTCTTCTGCTTAAACATTCTTCCAATGCCTCAGTTACCACAACTTTTGCATTTTCGATTAAGTTCTCTGATTCCCTAACATAAACAAATCCTCTTGTTACAATGTCAGGTCCTGCCAATATCTGATTTGTGTATTTTTCAAGTGTTAATACTACTATTATAATTCCGTTTTCAGCAAGGTTCTGTCTGTCACGTAAAACAATATTTCCTACGTCACCTACTCCAAGTCCGTCCACAAGAACTGAACCTGCAGGAACCTTTCCTACTACCTTGGCATCTTCTTTTCCAATACTTAACACATCACCTGATTCCATAAGAAAAACATTCTTCTTAGGAATACCCATTGACTGTGCTAACTTTCCATGTTCCATTAAATGTCTGTATTCACCATGAACAGGTATAGAATACTTAGGTTTAATTAATGAATACATTAACTTAATTTCTTCCTGACACGCATGTCCTGAAACGTGAGTTTCATTAAAAATAACATTTGCGCCCTTCATATAAAGTTCATTAATAACCTTTGATACAGCTTTCTCATTTCCCGGAATTGGTGTTGAACTAAATACAATTGTATCTCCCGGTTTAATCTGTACCTTTCTGTGAATTGATGCAGCCATTCTTGAAAGTGCTGCCATTGATTCACCCTGACTTCCTGTTGTAATAAGTACAAGCTGATCATCTGTATAATTCTTCATTTCTTCAATACTAATTAATGTATTGTCAGGAATCTTAAGATAATCCATCTCTCTTGCAACAGAAATAATATTTACCATACTACGGCCTTCAACTATAACCTTTCTGTTATATTTGCAGGCTGTGTTAATAATCTGCTGTACTCTGTCCACATTAGATGCAAATGTGGCAATAATAATTCTGCTTTTAGTATTTTCTGAAAAAATATGGTCGAAAGTCTTTCCTACCTTTCTTTCAGATGGTGTAAATCCCGGTCTTAATACGTTAGTACTGTCACACATTAAGGCCAAAACACCTTTCTTTCCTAATTCGCTAAATCTGCATAAGTTAATTGCATCACCAAAAACCGGTGTGTAATCTACCTTAAAGTCACCTGTATGAACAATTACACCTACAGGTGTGTGGATTGCAAGTGCTGCTGCATCTGCAATACTATGGTTAGTTCTAATAAATTCAATTCTGAAGTCACCTAAATGTATGCTTTGTCCAAACTTAACAACCTTACGCTTTACAACACTTAAAAGGTCATGCTCTGAAAGCTTTCCTTCAATAATGCCCATTGTTAACTTTGTTGCATAAATAGGTACGTTAATCTCTTTTAAAACATATGGCAAAGCACCAATGTGGTCCTCGTGACCATGTGTTATAACGAACCCTTTAACCTTATCTTTATTTTCAAGTAAAAATGTAATATCAGGTATTACACAGTCAATTCCTAACATTTCATCATCAGGAAATGACAAACCGCAGTCAACTACAATAATTCCGTCATTATACTCAAATGCAGTCATGTTCATTCCGATCTGTTCCAGTCCTCCCAATGGAATAACCTTTATTCTTGAACTATCACTCATATTTTTTATTTTTCCTCCTAAATCTCTATTCACGTTCTTCTTTTCTTATACTCATAATACCTTGCTAACTATAAAATCATCACAATTCTCTAAACACATAGTCATCCCCATATTTACAAACTATCACATTTTCTATGATTGAAACGATTTTACTTAATATTTTTCTATTTTATCGCTCTATATCAATATCTTCAAGCAGTTCTGAAAAAATTCTTCCGATATAATCTAATTCAGAATCATCTTCTACCATCTCATATATTGCTTCTTCATCATTTTCATCTGATACATCTTTTAAAATATGTGCAATTTCTTCCTCTTCATCCCCTTCCTCTGTTACAAGGATATAGTTAACGTTGTTAATTCTTGTTTCTTCAACAACGTACATTTCAACTTCATTACCTTCATCATCTGTTAAAACAATCTTTTCTTCCATTAAATAAATCTCTCCATATTCTTTAATCCTATTTACTACACAGTTCCTATCGTTATAATAATAGCTATATCTTTTTAATCTTATGTGTTCTTTTCAATCCTATTAATATAATCTTCCAAAATAATTGTGGCCGCAATCTGATCCACATACTTATACCTGTCCTGTTTCTTTATGCCTGCTTCATCCATAATCTCGTAGGCTTCCACAGTTGTAAGTCTTTCATCCTGAAAGACTATTTCAAGACCTGTTCTTCTCTCAAGCATTGCGCCAAACTCTTTGGTCTTTTTAACTCTTTCACCTTCCGTACCACTAAGCATGACAGGATAACCAAGTACAATCTTCTCTATATTGTATTGTTCTACTAACTGCTCTATTCTTGCTAATGTCTTTCGTAACTTGTTTGGAGAATCCCTTCTTATAATCTCAACTCCCTGAGCTGTATATCCTAAAGGATCCGTAACTGCAACTCCAACCGTCTTAGAGCCAAAATCAAGTCCTAAAATTCTCATTCCATTTTCCATTTTATTTTCCATTTTGATTTTTATACTGTGGTATATAAAAGCATCAAAAACTTATCAGCCGGGATATTCGTGATTTCAATAGGATTATTGCTTACAATGTTAGCTATAATACCATTCCAAAACCACATCTTAATTAATCGCTTTCCCATATTTCCGCCTGATAAGTTTAATTTTATGTTATTCTTATGCTGTTTTATACCACCTTTATTTCAACTTATGGTTAATGTAATACTTTACTGTTTCTTCAATAAGTTCATCACGTTCCACTTTCATAATCAGGCTTCTTGCATTCTTATAGCTTGTTATGTAAGTTGGATCCCCTGACATAATATAACCAACAATCTGATTTACAGGATTATATCCTTTTTCAGCTAAGGCTTCATAAACCTTTTCGAGAATCTCCTCTACTCCTAATTTCTGTTCCTGTGGAACTCTGAAAAATTGTGTATTTCCTAAATCGCTCATCTTATCACGTCCTTTTTCTACCTATCAAGTAGGCTTTCTTTATCACTAATTTTAATATAAAACTTACATAGTGGCAAGCATTATTTCATTAGTTAAAAAATCTTTAACATTTACTTTTCGTATTTGTCCTTCAAGATTTTCCTTTTCGGGCACTGCAATTTTAATATAATCAACTGTATGTCCAACCCAATATTCCTTGTTATCCAGTAGGATTTTTTCTTCAAACAATACTGTGGTATCTTGACCTATTTGGGCCTGTCTAAACTCTTTTGTAAGTTCTTCTCCTGTTTTGATTAAGTCTTCACTTCTTAATGTTTTTATTTTTTCATCTATCTGATTTGGCATTTTTGCTGCCACAGTGCCATCTCTCTTTGAATATTTAAAAACATGTAATTCTGCAAACTTAACCTTCTTTACAAACTCTCTTGAACTAATGTAGTCTTCCTCGGTTTCTCCCGGAAATCCCACGATAACATCTGTTGTAAAAGCAGGATTATCAATATACTTTCTAATTAACTGACACTTTTCATAGTATTCATCTGAAGTATAATGTCGATTCATGGCTTTTAATGTTTTGTCACATCCGCTTTGAAGTGAAAAATGAAAATGTGGACAAATCTTTTTAACTTTGCCCAGTCTTTCCACAAAATCCTCTGTTACAACTTCCGGATCAAGGGAACCTAAACGGATTCTTTCAATTCCATTAACATTATCTGCCATTTCTATAACATCTATTAACTTTTTGCCATTGTCATCATAGCAGCTTAAGTTAATTCCTGTTAAAACTATTTCCTTAAAGCCTGAAGCTGAAAGTCTTTCAAGTTCAGCTTTTATGCTTTCCATTGTTCTGCTTCTTATTCTTCCCCTTGCATAAGGAATTATACAATATGAGCAGAAATTATTACATCCATCCTGTATTTTCAAGTGGGCTCTTGTATGCTCTGTTACTGTTGAAATTTCCAAATCTTCGTATTCATCTGTGTGGTTAATGTCAATTACATATTCTTCTTTAACCTGTTCTCCGGCTTCTTTTTCTGCGTAATATTCATTAAGAATTTCCACAATGTCTTTTTTTCTGTTATTTCCTACAACTAAATCTATTGAAAGATCCTGTGCCACTTTTTCAGTTGCAGTCTGCACATAACAGCCTGTGGCCACTACTACTGCATTAGGATTTTGCTTCTTAGCCTTATGAAGCATCTGTCTTGATTTTCTGTCTGCCATATTTGTAACAGAGCATGTATTTATAATATAAACGTCTGCCTGATCCTGGAATGATACGATTTCATAACCTGCTTTTTTAAGCAATTGAGTCATTGCTTCTGTCTCGTATGAATTTACTTTACATCCAAGATTGTGAAGTGCAGCTTTTCTCATATTTTTTCTCCTTTATAAAAATTAACTGATTTTTGCAAATATTTTTGGGCATTTATACACATTGACAAAGATTCAATCCGTGTTATCATTTTACATATAAAGATTAAGAGAGGTATTGATATATGAAAACAGTTACAATCAACTTAGGATCAATTGATAAGGTTAAATCTTTTGTCAATGATATTACAAAATTTGATAGCGATTTCGACTTAGTATCAGGTCGTTATGTTATTGATGCAAAATCAATTATGGGAATCTTCAGTCTTGATCTTTCAAAGCCTATTAATTTAAATATTCATGGTGATGAAGATAATGCTGAAATTATGGAAGTTATTAAGAAATACGAAGTATAATTTCTTCTATTCCTAAATAAGTATTTTTATTTATTTTGATTTTATTAGCAGGTTTACATTTAAGTAAACCTGCTTTTTTATTACAATATCAAATTTTTTAATATCATCTATGCTTACACAGTAATGGATTTCTAACCAATCTCTATAACTTCTACTGTATTTACAGCATCCTCAAACATTCTGTCGATTTCTTCTGCCAAATGTTTTTCTGAGTTTTTAATCACATTAATATTAGGTTTTGTTACAGGGTGCTTTGCAACAAATGTTGTACAACAGTCTTCGTATGGAAGAATTGATGTTTCATATGTTCCTATTTTTAATGAAATATCAACAATCTCCTGCTTATCAAAAGCAATAACCGGTCTGAATACAGGCATTGTACATACTTCGTTAGTTGCTGCAAGACTCTGCATTGTCTGGCTTGCAACCTGACCAATGGATTCGCCTGTAATAAGTCCCTGTGCCTTTTCCTTGTTTGCAAAATATTCTGCAATCTTCATCATATATCTTCTCATAATAATTGTTAATTCATCATGAGGGCACTTGTCATATATATACATCTGAATTTCTGTAAAGTTTACAACATAAAGTCTCATTGGACCTGAATATTTTGATACTAACTTAGCTAAATCCACAACTTTCTGTTTTGCTCTTTCTGATGTGTATGGTGGTGCGTGGAAGTAAACTGCATCAACCACAACGCCTCTCTTAGCTGTCATCCAGCCTGCTACAGGGCTGTCAATACCACCTGATAAAAGCAACATCGCCTTTCCTGCTGTTCCTACCGGCATACCACCTGGTCCCGGAATAATCTTTGAATAAATATTAATGTGATTTCTGATTTCAACATTAATTTCAACATCAGGATTATGAACATCAACCTTTACACCTTCAAAAGCATCTAAGATTCTTCCACCTAATTCTGCGTTAATCTTCATTGAATCCATTGGATAATTCTTTCTTGCTCTTCTTGCCATAACCTTAAATGTAAAGTTTTTGTCAGGGTATGTTTCATCAATGTATTTAATAACCTGTTCTGCCAAATCATCAAAACCATTGTCTTCAATCTGAACCATTGGACAGATTCCAACAATACCGAAAACGTGCTGTAATGCATCTACAGCTTCATCAAAATCATAATCACCTTCTGCTATTGCATAAATTCTTCCGTTTTCTTTTGTTACCTTAAAGTTTCCGTCAATCTTATCTAATGCTCTTTTGGCATTATCCACCAAAGCATTTTCGAAAAGATATCTGTTTTTTCCTTTTACGCCAATTTCAGCGTATTTAATCAAAAATGATTTAAACATCTTCCTCCTCCAAAATAAATTGTACTAATTTTTATGTTATTTATCTACGCACATATTTTCTCAAAATAGGCAATAATTGCTTTATTTCTCCAACTGCATAGTCAACTTCTTCCTCTGTGTTAAATTCACAAAAACTAAATCTTACTGTTGATTCCAAAAGGTCCTTGTCAATTCCCATAGCCTTAAGTGTTGAGCTTACGGCAGGTCTGTTAGATGAACATGCACTTCCTGCTGAAATATATATGCCCTTGTCCTCTAATGCATGAAGAAGTACTTCACTTCTGACCCCCTTAAAACTTGCACTTACAATATGAGGGGCTCCAAGATTGCCCTTTCTGCTGTTTACAGTTACACCTTCTATTGCTTCAAGGCTGTCAATTAACTTGTCCTTTAAATTAGTCATAATTTCAACGTTATGCTCTAAGTTGTCATAACAATCCTTTGATGCCTGACCGATTCCTGCTATACCCGGCACGTTTTCTGTTCCGGATCTAAAGCCCATCTGCTGACCGCCACCAAAAATAATGGGGTTAATCTTTGTATTCTTTTTAATATAAATAAATCCGCTTCCCTTTGGTCCGTGAATCTTATGTCCACTAACTGTAAGAAGGTCTATATTATCTCTTCTCGGTTTAATTTCCAACTTGCCAAATGCCTGAATTGCATCTACATGATAAACCACGGAAGGATTTACTTTCTTAATATACTGACCGATTTCTCCTACCGGCTCAATTGCTCCAACTTCATTATTTACATACATTGTTGAAACTAAGATAGTATCTTCTGTCATTTCTTTTTCCAATGCTTCCATCTGTACAACGCCATATCTGTCAACAGGCAAATAAATAACTTCAAAGCCCTGTTCTTCCAAATATTTCATTGTTGCAAGAACAGATGAATGTTCAACTGATGTTGTTATGATTTTGTTACCTTTACGTTTGTTAGCCATTGCTGTTCCAATAATAGCCATATTATTTGACTCTGTTCCGCCTGATGTAAAGAAAATCTCCTTTGGATCAACTTTTAATATTTTTGCTATATTTTCCTGTGCTTCTTTAATATATTTTTCAGCCTTAACTCCAACCATATGCATAGCTGATGGATTTCCAAAATCCTCTGTCATTGTTTTTACAACAATGTCTTTTACTGAATCTGTAACTATGGTTGTAGCTGAATTATCAAAATATGCTTCCATTTTAACCTCTATATTTAACTATCAATTATTTACATAACTTTAATTATTTTTGTTTCACTCTTCTGTTTCAAACATTAAAACTGACATTAATGCCATTCCTGCTGTCTCTGTTCTTAAAATTCTTTTGCCAAGAGTAATGTCATAAGCTCCAATATTTATTGCCTGTTCTACTTCTTCCTCTGCAAAACCACCTTCAGGTCCAATAAATATTCCAACGGTCATGCCCGTCTTAATCTGACTTACAACCTGTCTTGTATGAGCCATATTTTCTGCATTTTCATATGGAATAAGTACCATATCCATAGCTTCTGCCATTTTAAGTGCCTCTTTGTATGTTACAGGCATTGAAACTTTTGGAATAATTCCTCTCTTAGACTGCTTAGCCGCACTTTCAGCAATTGAATTCCAACGTTTTGTTTTAGAAACAGCTTTCTTATTATCAAGCTTAACTATGCATCTCTTAGTGAATACAGGAACTATTTCGTATGCTCCAAGTTCAATCATCTTCTGGATAACCGTTTCCATTTTGTCCCCTTTAGGCAATGCCTGAAAAAGAGTAACCTTAATTGGAAGTTCCTTTGCCACTCCATTTACGTCTTCTATTTTTGCTCGCACCTGTTCATTTTCAAGTTCATCTATTGTACAAACATATTCCCTGTCTTCTCCGTCGCTTATAAGAATGGTTTCGCCCTTCTTCATTCTGAGAACGTTTTTTATATGATTAACATCTGAACCTATAATTATAACTGCGTCTTCCTGTATCTGGTCTTTTTTAACAAAAAATCTATACATCTTATTTCACTCTTACCTATTTCTTAATTGCCATAATGGCACGCCAGTCACCCTGATTTACTACTTTTGAAAGCTGAAGATTACTATTATTATTAATTGCATCTTTAACCTCTTCCTCTTTCATATAAATAATACCTGATGAAATAAATACTCCGCCTGGCTTTAAAAATCTATCCACAATACCTGCAATTGGAATAATTACATCTGCAAGAATATTTGCAACAACAATATCGTACTGCTCTGCCTCAAACTCAGCCTGCATTTTTTCATCTTCCAAGACATTGCCTGCTTCAACTTTCACATTATCCATAGAAAGCTTATTTACCTTAAAATTATCATAAACAGCCTCAATTGCCGCAGGATCAATGTCGGTCATATCAACCTTTGAAGCATTTAACTTCTTTGCCACAATTGACAAAATACCACTTCCGCAACCTAAATCAAGAACCTTGTCACCATCCTTGACATATTCCACAAGCTGCTTAATACAAAGCTGTGTTGTGTCATGCTTACCTGTTCCAAAAGCAGTGCCCGGATCAATTTCAATCATCTTCATACCCTTATGCTCTTCATCTACTTCTTCCCAAGTAGGCTTAATAAAAAACTCTCCAACAGTAAAAGACTTAAAATACTTCTTCCAATTGTTAACCCAGTCAACATCTTCAGTTGTACTTTTTTCAATACTGCCTTCGCCCACATTAATAAAGCTCTTAGCTTCCTTTAACTTCTCTCTTAACTGATCAAGAAGCTGCTCTGCATTATCATCTTCCTCTGTATAAAAACTAATATATGCAGTTCCGTCATCTTCAGGAAGATCGGCCAAATAATCAATAAACTGCTTCTCCTTATCTTCCTGACTAATCTGCACATTATCTTCAACCTGAATACCACTAATTCCAAGTTCCATCAAAACACCACTGACAAAATCCTCTGCCTGAGTAGTTGTCTTTAATTTATACTTATTCCACTTCATATAAACGCTCCATTTCCTGAACCCTTTTTAACTGATTTATCATAACACATAAACATCTAATACGCAAATTATACTTTGCGCGTTTCTACAAGCGATGCGCATTCAGGACGAAATACAGACGTGGGGAGCTTGCTCACCAACGGTTGTATTTCATACTGAATGCATAGCGCGACAGCGCGTCATGAGCATGTAGCGTAAGCGAAATGCGAATGAACATCGCGTAAAACTAAAAATTGTACCATATGTGGCAATTCCTTTTTATATAGTACAGATTTACTCTGGTTTAAGCTGGAACAAACTCATATATGTGCCATATTTGAAATTTCTTACTCGTATGGTACAGATTTTCTCTGATTTGAACTGGAACAAACTTATATCTGTACCATATACGAGATTTCTTGTTCGTATGGTACAGATTTTCTCAGATTTGAACTGGAACAAGCTTGTATCTGTACCATATACAAAATTTCTTACTCCTATGGTACATATTTTCTCCGCCTTGAACTGAAACAAGCTTATATCTGTACCATATACGAGATTTCTTGTTCGTATGGTACAGATTTTCTCAGATTTGAACTGGAACAAGCTTGTATCTGTACCATATACAAAATTTCTTACTCCTATGGTACAACCTTGCCACATAACATACGAGAACTCGATTCTATGGGGTAGTAACCTATTAGTTTGAATGAGATGAATCTTAGAATCTACCCCATAGCATACTTGAGCTTGATTTTATGGGGCAATTTCCATTAACTTCAATAATGATAAAACTTGAAATTTGCCCCATAATATGCACAACATTAATTCTATGAGGTAATTCCTGTTAGATTCAATAAGAATGAAACTTGAAATCTGCCCCATAAAATGCGAAACATTAATTCCATGAGGTAGTTTCTATTAGTTTCAGTAAGGATTAGACTTGAAATTTGCCCCATAACACACTTAACATTAATTCCATGGGGTAGTTTCTGTTAGTTTCAATAAGGATTAAGTTTGAAATCTACCACATAACATACGTAAATTTGATTCTATGTGGTATTTATCTATTTGAATTTTGTAATTTCAATTTTTTCGATATATAATAAAAACAACTCACATATGATTTTGATATATTTCGGAATATTTTATATAAGCAAACAATAGGCAGGATTTCGCAATTTTGCGAGCATAGTGTAAAGCGTAAAAACTACTGTCTGAGCGTAGCGAGTTTAGTTTTTCGCTTTACAATAGACGGCGGAGCAAAATAAGAAATACAACGTGTTTGCGCTATAAAATATTCCAAAATACACCCAAAAATTATATCTAGTTGTTACTTTATACAAAGGAGATTAAATGATTGAAAAGAATTGATTTTGATAATGGCAATGTTGCCAGCAATATTCTTAATGCTGCCATTCCTATGTTGGTGGCTCAGATTTTAAGTCTTTTATATAATATTGTTGATAGAATTTATATTGCCCGTATTCCTGATGTTGGTACCGCAGCTCTTGGTGCGGTGGGACTTTGTTTTCCTATTATAACTATTGTAACTGCCTGCAGTAATTTGTTTGGAAGTGGCGGTGCTCCTCTTTTTTCCATTAGTCGTGGTATGGGTGACTCTAAGAAGGCTAACCGTATTATGAATACTTCTTTTTCTATGGTTTGCGCGGGAGCTGTTGTTTTGACTATTGTTGGGATTGTTTTTGCAAAGCCTATTCTTGTTTTGTTTGGAGCATCTGACAATGCATTAAGTTATGCTTATCCATATATGACTATTTTTATGCTTGGCACTCTTCCTTCCATGATTTCTACAGGAATGAATCCTTTTATTAATGCACAGGGCTATGCCACAACAGGCATGCTTTCTGTTGCAATTGGTGCCATTGCCAATTTTATTTTAGACCCTATTTTTATTTTTGTTTTGGGACTTGGTATTAGGGGAGCTGCTATTGCTACCGTTATTTCGCAAATTTTGTCTGCTTCCTTTGTTATTTTCTTTCTAAGATGTAAATCTGAGTTAAAAATAAGACTTTTGCACTTAAATGAAATAGCAGGTTGTGTTGAGTACGCTAAGAATATTGTTAGTCTTGGAACTGCCGGTTTTATTATGCAGGTTACTAATAGTCTTGTTTCTATCTGCTGCAATAATGTTCTTTCTGTTACAGGTGGGGATGTTTATATTTCGGTTATGACTATTGTTTCAAGCGTTAGACAGATGGTTGAAACTCCTATTTATGCAATTAACGAAGGGTCATCTCCTATCTTAAGTTATAATTATGGAGCTAATCGCCCCGGTCGTGTAAGAAAGGCGGGAGTTGTAATGGGCTGTCTGATTCTTGGATATACTGCGATTATGTGGACTTTGATTATTGTTGCACCACATTTTCTCATTCAGATTTTCAGTTCTGACAGCGCTCTTATAGCTGATGCTGTTCCTGCGCTGAAACTTTATTTTGCAGCTTTTATTTTTATGGATTTGCAGTATATTGGTCAGACATTTTTCAAATCACTTAACAAGAAGAAACATGCTATTTTCTTCTCTTTGCTTAGAAAAGTTGTTATTGTTGTTCCTTTAACTTACATATTTCCATATTTGTTTAATATGGGCTCTAATGGAGTTTTTCTTGCAGAACCTATTTCTAATGTAATCGGTGGAAGTATGTGCTTTATTACAATGCTATGCACCATATTACCGGAATTAAAAAGAATGGAAAATAAATAAAAATACCCCTTATACCGGCTAAGGTTTTGATTTGTATAATCTCTGCCTTTCCGTTATATGGGGTATTTTTTTCTATTATTTTTTAAAGAATTTCTTTATTTTATCTTCTGCTGTTTCATGTTTGTCTTCACCAAATTCATTTAAAGTGTTACCTGAAACTGCATCAAGTTTTTTGATTAATTCCTTCTGTTCTGATGTAAGTTTTGTAGGTACTTTTACAACAAGTGTTGAGTACTGGTCTCCTCTCATTGAGTTGTTACGTACGTGGCATACACCTTTGCCTTTTAATCTGATTCTTGTTCCTGTCTGTGTTCCCGGTTTTATGTTAAATTTAACATCTCCATCAATTGTTTTTACTCTGATGTCGCCACCTAAAGCAGCCTGAGCAAATGAAATTGATGTAGTTGTATATATATCCATTCCGTGACGTTCAAATTCATTACTTGGTCTTACTCTAATATCAACTAATAAGTCACCTCTTGGACCTCCATTACGTCCCGGCTCACCCTGTCCTGTAATTCTAATACTCTGTCTGTCATCAATACCTGCAGGAATATCAACAGAAACTTTCTTCTTCTTTGAAATATATCCTGCGCCATAGCAGTCAGGACATTTCTCTTTAATTACTTTACCTGTACCATTACAATCAGGACAAGTTGTTACTGACTGCATTGTTCCGAAAAGTGTCTGCTGCTGGCTAACGTACTGTCCACGTCCACCACATTTTGAACATTTTTCAGGAGATGTTCCAGGTTTTGCACCTGTACCATTACATTTACTACATGTTTCCTTAAAGTTGATTGTAACTTCTTTCTTGCAGCCGAAAACTGCTTCATTAAAGTTGATTGTTATACCAACTCTAACATCTGCACCACGCATTGGACCATTGTTAGCTCTTGAGCTTCTTCTGCTTCCGCCACCAAATATGTCACCAAATATATCTCCAAATCCACCAAATATATCGCTAAAATCTGCTCCGTTAAAGTCAAATCCACCTGCGCCGCCTGAGCCGTCAAAAGCTGCGTGACCGAACTGGTCATACTGCTTTCTCTTACTGTCATCACTTAAAACTGCGTATGCCTCTGATGCTTCCTTAAACTTTGAAGCTGCTTCTTCATCTCCCGGGTTTGCATCCGGATGATATTTTTTGGCTAATTTTCTATATGCTTTTTTAATTGTGGCACTGTCTGCGTTTTTGTCTACGCCCAGTACCTCATAGTAATCTCTTTTATCTGCCATAGCCTGCCTCCTAAACAACTAAGACTTACTTGCGTGTGAAAACCCGTCCGGGATAACTCGGGCGGGATTTTTCACATGCATGTTGCATCATTTATTATACTTCTGTAAATTCACCATCTACAACATCATCATTTGCATTTCCGGCACCCTGAGCACCCATGTCTGGACCTGCACCCTGAGCTCCTGCTCCCTGTGTCTGTTCATACATCTTAGCAAATAATTTCTGTGCACTGTTCATTAATTTTTCTTTTCCAGCCTTAAGTTCTTCAATCTGAGCATCTGTAACTTCTTCGCCAATTCCTGCGATTGTAGCCTTTAATGCATCAAGGTCTGCCTGAACTTCCTGCTTGTCGTTAGGATCAAGCTTGTCGCCTGCTTCATTCATAGCCTGTTCTGTCTGTGATACCATAGCATCAGCTTCGTTCTTAGCATCGATTCCTTCTTTACGTTTCTTATCCTGTGCTTCGTATTCAGCTGCTTCTTTTACTGCCTTATCGATATCTTCATCTGACATATTTGAACCTGCTGTAATTGTAATGTGCTGTTCTTTTCCTGTTCCTAAATCCTTAGCTGAAACATTAACGATACCGTTTGCATCAATATCAAATGTTACTTCAATCTGTGGAACACCTCTTCTTGCTGGAGGGATACCATCTAATCTAAACTGTCCAAGGCTCTTGTTGTCTCTAGCAAACTGTCTTTCACCCTGTACTACGTTAATATCTACTGCTGTCTGGTTATCTGCAGCTGTTGAGAAGATCTGACTCTTCTTTGTAGGAATAGTTGTATTTCTTTCAATAAGTCTTGTAGCAATACCACCCATTGTTTCAATTGATAATGAAAGTGGAGTTACATCAAGAAGAAGGATTTCGCCGGCACCTGCATCACCTGCTAATTTACCACCCTGGATAGAAGCACCAAGTGCTACACATTCATCAGGATTCATCTTCTTTGATGGTTCATGACCTGTTAACTGTTTTACTTTATCCTGTACAGCAGGGATACGTGTTGAACCACCTACTAATAATACCTTGCTTAATTCTGCTGCTGTAATTCCTGCATCCTTTAATGCATTCTGTACAGGAACTGCTGTTCTTTCAACAAGGTCTCTTGTTAATTCATCAAATTTAGCCTTTGTAAGTGTCATATTAAGATGCTGTGGTCCCTGTTCATTTGCTGTAATGAAAGGAATGCTGATTTCTACCTGAGTTGCTGATGAAAGTTTCTTCTTAGCATCTTCTGCTTCAGCTTTAACTCTTTCCATAGCCATCTTATCGTTTGAAAGGTCGATACCTGTCTTGCCCTTAAAGTCTGCTACCATATAGTCCATAATCTTCTTATCAAAGTCATCACCACCAAGTCTGTTATCACCTGATGTTGCAAGTACTTCGATAACGCCATCACCGATTTCGATAACAGATACATCAAATGTACCACCACCTAAATCGTATACCATAATCTTCTGTTCGTTTTCATTATCAAGACCATAAGCTAAAGCTGCTGCTGTTGGCTCGTTGATAATTCTCTTTACATCAAGACCTGCAATCTTACCTGCATCTTTTGTTGCCTGTCTCTGTGCATCGTTAAAATAAGCAGGTACAGTAATAACTGCTTCTGTTACTTTTTCACCAAGATAAGCTTCTGCATCAGCTTTTAATTTCTGAAGAATCATAGCTGAAATAGCCTGTGGTGTATAACTCTTACCATCAATTGTTACTTTATAATCTGTACCCATATGTCTTTTAATTGATGAAACTGTACCTTCAGCATTTGTTACAGCCTGACGTTTAGCGTTATCACCAACTAATCTCTGACCATCTTTCTTAAATGCTACTACTGATGGAGTTGTTCTGAATCCTTCAGCGTTTGCTATTACTGTAGGTTCTCCACCTTCCATTACTGCTACACATGAATTTGTTGTTCCTAAATCAATACCAATAATCTTTCCCATGATTGTTTCCTCCTATATAATCTAAAAACTTGTTAATATCTTTATTTGAAATGGTATGTTGTTAATTAGTTAGCAACCTTTACCATACTGTGACGGACAACTGAATCTCTGTATTTGTATCCTTTCTGTAATTCCTGGGATACCATGTTTTCTCCAAGTTCCTCGTTGTCCTCATGCATTACTGCATTGTGAAGTTCAGGATCAAATTCCTTTCCTTCAGCTTCGATAACTGTAACTCCCATATCTTCAAGAGCTGCTGTCATCTGTTTATAGATAAGATTCATTCCCTGACCTACAGGTGAATCCAAATCCTCTTCACTAAGAGCTGCAACGCCTCTTTCAAAGTTATCAACAACCGGTAAAATTTTTTCTATGATTGCCTTAGCTCCTACTTCATACATTGCTGTTTTTTCCTTTTCGCTTCTGTTTCTGTAATTCTGAAACTCTGCAAAAAGTCTTTGATATTTATCATTTAATTCTTCAATCTGCTGATCCTTTTTGTCTTTCTTATCTTTCTTTTTGAAAAACTTCTTTTTAGTATCTTCAGATTCTTCAGAAGTTTCTGTATCTTCAGCTTCCTGTTCATTAGCTTCTTCTACAGTTTCTTCTGTCTTAATATTTTCAGCCTTTGTGTTTTCAGCTTCATTATCTTTAACTTCATTACTAGTTTCTTCGGTAATGTTTTCATCCAAAGTTTCTTTTTCTTTTTCCATTGGACTTTCCTTTCTTTCTTATTCTATTGTCTAACTAAGCTTTGCTATGAATGTTCATCCTTAAATGTATCACTTAGTTGTTCTTTCACATTTCTTAAAGCATCTACTACTTTCTCGTAGTCCATTCTCTTCGGTCCGATGATTCCTATTGTTCCCTTGAAACCATCTTCCAATTCGTATGTTGCAGTTACAACACTGCAATCTTTCATGGACTGTACAGGACTTTCACTTCCAATGTAGACCTGAATACCTGTTTCCTCATCTCCTTCATTAATTAATTCGGTAAGCTGAGACTTTTCTTCTAATGTAGTAAGTAACTGGCTTGCTCTTTCTTTATCACTTAATTCAGGATATTTGAAAATGTTGGTTGCACCTGAAGTATAAATCTTCATCTGCTCCTCTGTTGCAATTGCTTCCGTTATTGCTTTCAAAACCTCGCTTACAACTGATTCAAACTCTCCTGCCTGTGATGCCAGTGTAGTCATAACTCCTAAATTAATTTCTTCAATTGATAATCCTGCAAGGACTGTATTAAGAGCTACATTTAATCTGACTACTATTTCCTGGTTAACATCCTTGCTGACTTTGACAATTTTGTTAACCACATGGTTCTTATCTGAAACTACCGTACAAAGAAGACTCTTTTCTTCCAAAACTGAAAGCTGTACGAACTTAATTCTGTTAGTCTGTGCTTTCGGTGTGGAAACCATTGTGGCGTAATTAGTATTAGTTGCTAACATCTTCGCCATATTCTGTAATAAGGTTTCAACCTTATCAACTTTCTGAATAAGTAAATCTTCCTTTTCAGTAACTTTCTTCTCTCTCTCATCAAGCTCTGCCATCCTGTCTTTAAGAATATTGTCTACATAAAATCTGTAACCTTTATCAGTTGGAATTCTTCCTGCCGATGTATGTGGCTGAACTATGTAACCTAACTCTTCAAGGTCTGACATTTCATTTCTAATTGTTGCTGAGCTTAAATTTAAATCTGTATATTTGGAAATGGTTCTGGAACCCACTGGTTCGCCTGTCTCAAGATAGTTCCTAATAACAGCGTCTAATATTTTTTCTTTTCTCTCATTAAGTTCCATGACATCTCCTTTCTTTTTCTGTTAGCACTCGTTTAATTTGAGTGCTAATATTTTATCTGTGTTAAAGTTACCACTCCTCAACCGCTTTGTCAACATTTTTCTAAAAAAAGTTTTGTAAATAATTTGTGAACTTTCTTTGTACGCGATTGCATTGTCCAAAGGTCTTTTCTCACCTTTGCTTGCACAATGATGGGAAAATGACCTTGGGACACGCCCGGATATGAACATAAAGGTGAAGCGTAAGCTTCGCGATATGCAAATATCAGGGAGGATTGCGGGAGTGCGTAACACGTAACAATCCGTGCAATCAATTGGTGCGGATTTCTAATCTGTATAAGAAAAAGAACTGTTACTCCGGCACTTGAACTCTGCCAACTTAACAGTTCTTTTCATTGTGGTTATTATATTTTATTATAGCTTTCATCGTCATTGCTATTCCAACATTTATTAACTAATTCTTTGCTTTTTCTACTGCTATAAATCCAAATGTTTCAGGTCCAACATGAGTTCCTATTGTAGGTCCTATCTGATAACATTCCTTAAACTTAATTCCTTTTTCTTCAACTTTCTTTACAAAGTTATCAAGATTCTCTGTTCCGTCTGAATAAATTCCATAAATTGGAAATCTTTCATCTAAGTCCATTCCTTCTATATAACTAACAAGTCCTGCAATGGCTTTCTTTCTGCCGATAAACTTACCTTTTACAATTAACGTTCCTTCCGGAATTGAAATAACCGGCTTAAGCTTTGCAAAATTACCAAAACCTGCCTGCATCTTTGTAAGTCGTCCACCTTTGTATAAATTTTCAAGATTGTCAATTGCAAGGTTAATTGATATTCTTGATTTTAATTCTTCCAATGCCTCTACAATTTCATCTACAGTTTTTCCTTCATCTCTTAACTGCATTCCGTAATCTACCATTATCTTTATAGCATATACTGCTGTTTTTGAATCTATAAGATGGATTCCGTCATATTCAGCCATATCTTTTGCAATATTGGCACTCTGATACGTTCCACTTATTCCACCTGAAAGCATAACACCTATTATCTGGTCTCCATTAGCCTTAGCCTCTTCGAAAACATCAAGAAATGCCTGTGGTGATGGCTGAGCTGTCTTGGGAAAAATATCTTCCTCCCTCATTCTCTTATAGAATTCACTTCTGCTTATTTCAATTCCATCTTTATATGTATCATTATCAAAAGTAATCGACAAAGGAACAAATGCAATTCCTTTTTCTTTTGCTTCATTTACATCATAGTCTGAACCTGAATCTACCATAAATTTAATCATTATATTTTACCTCTTCACCTTTAAGTGTTTTTATTGTACTTGCTTGTATCGTATACGTCAATAGGCTATTGAATTCTTTTCAAATCCGTAGCATAATAGTATTTCAGCACAAAATAAAAATCAATATATTTTGTACTAATTATAAAGGAGAGTTAACAATATGAATGAATCTGTTTTATCATTTAAAGATAAATATTTTGGCGATAAAAATTTTTACAAAATGACCCTTACAATTGCCGTCCCCATTATTATCCAGAATCTTCTTACTAATCTGGTTAGTATGGCTGACAATATTATGGTAGGACAGCTTGGAACCAATCAGATGTCAGGTGTTGCAATTATAAATCAGTTGTTTTTTGTTTTTAATCTTTTAGTATTTGGAGGAATGTCCGGAGCAGGACTTTTTTCAGCCCAGTATTTTGGACAAAAGAATCACAATGGTGTTCGTGATGTTTTTAGAATGAAGATTCTTATTGGCATTGCAATTATTGCTATTTCTCTTTCTGTTATGATTTTTCTTCATGAACCGCTAATTAATATGTTTCTTCACGAAGGAAGCAGTTCAGGAAATATTCAGGAAACATTCAATTATGCAAAAAACTATCTTTACATAATGGTTATTGGAATTGCACCTTTTGTTATTTCTAACTGCTACAACACTACTCTTAAAGAATCCGGACAGACTGTTGTCCCTATGAAAGCCGGAGTTTTGACTGTAGTATTTGATATAGTTCTCAATTACATATTTATTTTTGGAAAATTAGGTTTTCCTGCCATGGGCGTTGTTGGTGCAGCCATCGCCACTGTTATTTCTCGTTTTGTTGAATGTGGCTATCTTGTAATTTATACTCATAGACATTCAAATGATTATCCTTTTATTAAACATTGCTACAGAACTCTTAAAGTTCCGGGGTCTCTTGTTAAGAAAATAATTGTAACCGGTACCCCTCTCATGCTTAACGAATTTTTATGGGCAGGTGGTCTTACATTGCAAACACAGGCTTTGTCCACTAAAGGTCTTGCCACTGTAGGAGGCCTAAATATTTGCAATACTATTGGAAATATTTCTAATTGTATTTTTGTTACAATGGGAACAACTATTGCTATTGTTGTAGGACAACTACTAGGTGCCGGAAAACTGAAAGAGGCCAAAGTGACTGCTACACGAATGGCTGCTTTTTCACTTTTAATATCATTTGGCATGATTATAATTCTTGGCCTACTTGGACCTGTATTTCCACATTTCTATAATACAACCGACGAAATACGCGAACTTGCCACAAAATTTATATGGGCTGTAGCTGCTGCAACACCATTTATATCGCTGTCAAATTCTGAATATTTCATTTTGAGAAGTGGTGGAAAAACTATAATTACATTTCTATTCGACAGTTGTTTTGTCTGCCTTGTAAATGTACCTGTTGCAATATGTCTTACAAAATTTACTGCCATACACATTGTTGGAATATTCTTCCTTGTAAATATGCTTGAAGGTGTTAAGGCATTAATAGGATTTATAATGGTGAAAAAAGATATTTGGCTTAACACAATTGTTGACTAAAAATAATTAAGAAAAAAGAACAACCGATTCATTTTTTGAAATCAGTTGTTCTTTTTTATATTATTAAAATGTAAAACATCAAACTGTTAATTACTTGAATTGTCACCTGCCTGGTGCTACCATAATTTAATATGTTTTTAAAACAAAAATTCTGACATTACATAATTGCTTAAATCTATACCAAACTCTGTAAGCTTAACGTAACCATTGTCATTTATAAGAAATCTTTTATCTTCCATTCTTTTCTGAACTTTTCCGTAGACTTCCATATAAGTCTTCCCAAAATACTGTTCAAACTTTTCCATGCTTACACCTTCCATCATTCGAAGCCCTAAAAACATAAATTCTTCCATTCTGTCCCGTTCAGTAAGCTGCTGTAGATTTTTTACTATACTGTTTAGAATATTAACCTGATTTTCAACTTCACTGGAATTTCCCACATTATTTATTGAATTCTCTTTGATATTGTTAGTTAATACTTCAATATATTTATTTATATCTGAAATATTATTATAACGATTCTCTTTATACAAAGATGCCGCACCAATACCAAAACCTAAATATTCTTTTCGCTGCCAATAACCTATGTTGTGCTTACATTCTTTCCCCGGTTTGCTATAATTAGATATTTCGTATTTTCTATATCCATTAGAACGCAAAATATTATTTGTAAGATAATACATCTTTCTTTCACTTTCTTCATCGGGAAGAATATTTATACCTTTTATCTGAGCTTTTTTTACTCTGTCATACATTAATGTATTTTCTTCAACTATAAGACTATAAGCTGAAATATGCTCCGGCTCTAAGCGGACAACTTTGTTAAGGGTCTCCTCGTAACTTTTTAAAGTCTGTCCCGGCAAAGCGCTCATTAAGTCCACATTAATATTGTCAAAGCCACATTTTCTTGCCAAATTATAGCTTTCAAGAAATCCTGCGTAATTATGGATTCTTCCAATGGACTTTAGTTCTTCGTCATTGGCACTTTGGAGACCAAAACTTATACGGTTAATTCCACTTTTCTTATATTCCAAAAGCTTGCTTTCCGTAATAGTTCCCGGATTGCACTCTATTGTAATCTCAGGATTTTCAGACATATTACAATTATCTCTTAAAACTGACATAATTTTTGAAATCTGATTTTCTTCTAACAGTGAAGGTGTGCCTCCACCAATAAAAACAGTGTCCACAACATATTCTGACATTTTATTCTTATTTAGCTTTATCTCATTAATTAATGCCTCGACATATTTCTCTTTAGTTTCCAAATCTGCCGGTGCTGACAGAAAATCGCAGTAATCACATTTTTTTACGCAAAAAGGTATGTGAATATAAATTTCAAGTCCATTCATTATTTCTACTCCAAAACTTATTCATCATCAAGTTTTAATACTGCCATAAATGCTGACTGTGGAATTTCCACATTACCAACCTGGCGCATACGTTTCTTTCCTTCCTTCTGTTTTTCAAGAAGTTTTCTCTTTCGTGAAATGTCACCGCCGTAACATTTTGCCAGAACGTCCTTACGCATAGCCTTAACTGTCTCTCTTGCAATAACCTTACTGCCAACTGCCGCCTGAATTGGAACTTCAAATAACTGTCTTGGAATTTCAGTTTTTAATTTTTCACACATCTTACGTCCGCGTTCGTAAGCTGACGCTTCAGGAACGATAAATGACAATGCATCCACTTCCTCTTTGTTAATCAAAATATCAAGCTTAACAAGCTTAGCCTGTTCGTAGCCCTTTAATTCATAATCAAAAGATGCATAACCTCTTGAACGTGATTTTAAGGCATCAAAGAAATCGTAAATTATTTCATTTAATGGAATATCATATTTAAGTAATGCTCTTGAACCTTCAACATATTCCATACTGATATATCGTCCTCGTCTCTGCTGACAAAGCTCCATAATTGCACCGATAAACTCTGTTGTTACCATAATTTCCGCACTTACAATAGGTTCTTCCATATGTTCAATCTCACTTGGATCCGGAAGGTTTGTTGGGTTTGTAAGGTCAATTACTTCGCCATTTTCTTTATATATTTTGTAAATAACACTTGGCGCTGTTGTTACAAGGTCAAGGTTGTACTCTCTTTCAAGTCTTTCCTGAATAATTTCCAAATGTAGAAGTCCTAAGAATCCACATCTGAAACCAAAACCTAAAGCAATAGATGTTTCAGGCTCAAACTTTAATGCTGCATCGTTAAGCTGTAACTTCTCCAACGCATCTCTTAAATCAGGATATTTTGCTCCATCTGCAGGATAAAGTCCACAGTAAACCATAGGATTAACTTCCTTATATCCGGGAAGTGGTGCGTCTGCCGGATTATCTGCATCAGTTACTGTGTCACCTACTTTTGTGTCAGACACATTTTTTATACTTGCAGTAATATATCCAACCATACCTGCAGGAAGTTCATCACATGGAATAAACTGACCTGCACCAAAATAACCAACTTCAACAACATTGGCCGTTGCCCCTGTTGCCATCATTTTAATATTCATACCCGGCTTAACTGTTCCTTCTTTAATTCTACAGAAAATAATAACGCCCTTGTATGCATCATATAAACTATCAAAAATCAAAGCCTGAAGTGGTGCATTAGCATCTCCTTCCGGTGCCGGAATTTTTTCAACAATTGCCTCTAAAACATCTTCACAATTAAGGCCAGTCTTGGCTGAAATAAGTGGTGCGTCATGGGCTTCAAGACCAATAACGTCCTCTATTTCTGCCTTAACTCTGTCAGGATCTGCTGAAGGCAAATCAATCTTATTAATAACAGGGAATACTTCCAGGTCATGGTCAAGTGCCAAATATACATTGGCCAAAGTCTGTGCCTCAACTCCCTGTGCCGCATCAACTACAAGCACTGCCCCATCACAGGCTGCAAGGCTTCTTGAAACTTCATAGTTAAAGTCAACGTGTCCCGGTGTATCAATAAGGTTAAAAATATACTCTTCTCCATCTTTAGCCTTGTAAATAGTTCTAACGGCCTGAGACTTAATAGTAATACCTCTTTCTCTTTCAAGTTCCATGTTATCAAGAACCTGAGCCTGCATCTCCCTGTTAGTCAAAAGACCTGTCATTTCTATAATTCGGTCAGCCAATGTAGATTTACCGTGATCTATATGGGCTATAATACAAAAATTTCTAATTTTACTCTGATCAATATGTGACAATTTATTCGCTCCAATCTGTTTATATTTTGTCTGTATTATTCTATTTGCTTATATTTTTTAACATTTCTAACAATTAGTTTTCTAAAATTCATTCACATTTTAACATAAATAAATCATAGGTTCAAACATTTTAACTTTATCACTTTATTATTTTCATTTTATTTGATAAACTTAATACTATGTGCCATAATTTTATGTCACTTAAGTGACGGAATGGAGAAAATATGAACTATGCAGAAATAAAAACATTTGATGTGGCAAATGGTCCCGGTATCAGAGTTTCTCTTTTTGTAAGTGGCTGTAATCACAGATGTCCCGGATGTTTCAATGAACAGGCTTGGGATTTCAACTTTGGTCAGCCCTTTACACAGGAAACCATTGACTACATTATAGATACTTTGTCTTTTGGTGCTTATCAGGGAGTTACATTCCTAGGTGGTGAGCCAATGGAGCCTGTTAACCAGAAGGGGCTGCTTCCACTTGCCCGAAAGATAAAAGAAACATATCCCGAAAAAGATATCTGGTGTTTCACAGGATACGACTTTGAAAAAGATATAATTGGACACATGTACAACGAGTGTCCTGAAACTAAAGAACTTCTTTCTTATATAGATGTTCTTGTAGATGGTCCATTCATCGAAGCGCAGAAGAACCTAAACCTGGTATTTCGTGGTTCCGAGAACCAGCGCTTAATTAGAATACCTGAAACATTAAAAACTGGGAATATTGTTTTATGGGAAAAAGAAATGTAATCTAAATGGTATCTTTTACCCATTGCAGGTAGAAATTTCTGCTTGCAATGGAGCAAGATACCATTTGGATTACATTACATTTACAATAAAAGGAGAATTGTTATGGCTGTTAATGTTAACGTAAAAAAATTAAAGGAAAATGCTACTATTCCTACTTATGGAACTGAGTATGCCGCAGGTGCTGATTTGTATGCCTGCATTGAAGAAGCTGTTACTATTGAAGCCGGTGAAACTAAGTTTATTGGTACTGGTATTGCAATGGAGATTCCTGAAGGTTACGCCGGTTTGATTTATGCTAGAAGTGGTCTTTCATGTAAGAGAGGTCTTGCTCCTGCTAATAAGGTTGGTGTTGTTGATGCCGATTACCGTGGAGAACTTACTGTTGCTCTTCATAATCACTCAAACAAGGCTGAGACTATTGAACCTAATGAAAGAATTGCACAGGTTGTTATTACACCATTTCTTTCAGCTAATTTTAATCAGGTTGATGAACTTTCTGATACAGTTCGTGGTGTTGGAGGATTTGGTTCTACAGGCAAATAACATTATTTTAAAAAGGCGCATTTCAATTCCATGCGCCTTTTTTCTTTATGCTTTAAATTTTTCATCTCAACCTTACGATATATTTTTCATACCCATAACGTTTTACTGTTGTAGTATAAGATTAAAATGTATCATTTTTGTAACAGCCGTGTTTACGTCATAAATTTTTTTTCTTAGTAATTTATTATCAATAATTCTTTATGGATTTTTATTATACTTTTTAATAAAAATCATTATCAAATCCGTCTATTCCAACTTCTATGCTTTTTTTGCCAAGTTCTACTCTCCAAACAAGTCCACTTATTATTTCACACTGCCATATGTAATTCTCATCTTTGTCAACTATGGCAATTCCTTTAGTTTCTTCATCTTTGTCAGCTAATTCATTATAATAAATACCCTGTTCATATGGTTCTACATAAATTCCATTATAGTAATCCGATAGCTGCTCTATTATTTCTTTTTGAAAAGTATCCAAATTAATAAGAGTTAACTTATTTTTCTCTGCATTCTGCTTAGCGTAGCTAAGCATGCTTTCCACATTGTCTCCCGTGATTTTTATGTCATATATTTTGTTGGTCGTATTGTCCAAATACACGGTTGCCATAATCTTTGGATTCTTGCTTAATGTTGCTGTTGCCTCTAAATATGGGAAAGAAGCACTTTCACCAACAATACTGTAACACTTTTGAATAACAATATTTTTAGGTACCAGTTTTATTGTTTTTTTATTGTTTATTAACTCTTTACAGCCAAAAAGCTCAAGCCAATAATTTATTTGCTTTTTTACATTTTTTCTAATTGTTTTCAATTCGTTCTCTGACGGATCAAACAATACTTCAACTTTCTTTTTTGCATATTCTTTATCAGTAATAATAGAGTTAAGGTCCTCTAACTTCTGGTCTATTGTTTTAGTCTTTGCCGTTGATGCCATTTCAAGGTTTACACTGCCTGTATCCTTATCACTATATTTAACCTGATTTAAGTAGCTTGTATCACTGTAATAATATAATAATTGAGGCAGAAAAACCGCCAAAGCCACAATTAGTAATACTGCCACAGGTAATATTCTTTTCTTCATTTAGTTCTGTCCTTCCTGAAAAACAATACTTATTATCGTACCTTTTCCTGGTTTACTTCTAACACTCCACTTAGCATTATGTATGCTTACAATCTTTTTGCAAAGGGACATTCCTATGCCTGCACCGCCCTCTTTTCTTGCCCTTGACTTATCAATCATATAAAATGCTTCAGTGATTTTTTTAATTTCACTTTTCTCCATTCCACAGCCATTGTCCTGAATAAAAACTGTGTATCCTTTTTCGGTTTTTATAGCCTTAAGGGCAATTATTCCCTGACCTGAAATGGCTTTTCTGCCATTATCGATAATATTCATAAACAGGGACTTAAGCAAATCCTCATTTCCAACAATCACAGCCGGTTCAACAGACATTTTAAACCTGATATTGTGTTCCCTAAGCATTTGTTCTACAGTTTTTTCAATGTCATTAAACATTTTCTCTGTACTAATTCTGTTAAATTCGATTTTCTGCTTATCAAGAGAAATCAAATCCATTAAAGTAAATGACAACTTCTCCAGTCTTTTTCCCTGCAAAAATATATAATTGGAATATTCTGAAATCTCTTCTTTTTCAAGGTCCATTGAACGCATCATATCAGAATAGCCTATAATTGAAGTCAAAGGAGTTTTCAATTCGTGAGCGAAAGCTGCCGTAAAATCTTCCTGTCGTCTTGCTGTATCTTCCAACTCTTCAATATTCTTCTCAAGCCTGTCTGCCATAATATTAAAGCTATTAACCAAGTCTCCAACTTCACCGTCAGTTTTTATCTTTGCTCTTGTGTCGTACTGACCTTTTGCCATTTGACTTACGGTATCAGACAACTTTTCAATTGGTCTTGTTATTTTTTTAGAAAAAACATATGCAAGAATGCAGGTAACAACAAGGGCAATTCCCAATATTACCCTATAATTTTTCATCATTTCATTTATGTCATTGTAAACTTCATTAATGCTGCTAACAATGCTTATGTAATATGTTCCGCTTTCAATTGTCATTTTTGACATTGTTTCCAAATAATAACTACCATTATTTTTAAAAATCAAGTATCCAAAATTATTGTCTTTTAAATCTTTGATTTTTATATTTTTTCCTATTTTGCTGTCAGTATATATTGCTTTTTCTTTCTGATTTACAATTGTAATTCCAATCTGGCTTTCGCCCATACTTCTTTTGACTGAATCAATTATTTTTTCTATGTCATTTTTTTGAATATATTCAGTATCCGATGACAACATTGAGGCTGAAGCTTCAAATGAATATACAAACATTTGATTCTCGTTTTGCTTTCTTGACAATTCTCTACTTAAAGAATTATCAAATGATAACTTTATGAATATTCCTCCAAATATAGAAAAAATAACCGTAACAATTATAATCAGCGAGAAAAACATTTTCCAAAAAAGTTTCATTTAACACCTTTTCCTGTTTGATTATTGTTGATTATATGGATTGCTTTGTGCTCCTGTAATCACACTAACTTGTATCCAACTTTGTACACGGACTGTATCTTGTCTCCCCAGTCCAGTTTTCTTCTAAGTCTTTGAATATGTAAATCTATAGTTCTGCTGTCTCCAACATAGTCGTTGCCCCACACATTTTCATATATTACATCTCTGTAAAGGGCAATATTTTTGTTTCGTATAAGCAGAACCAAAAGTTCAAACTCTTTATGTGTAAGGTCCAAAGTCTTGCCTGCCTTCGTTACACTTCTTGACTGAAAATTAATTACCACATCATCTTCAATCAACTCGTCGTTTGTCTTCTTGTATCGTCTGAGAACACTTTCAACCCTTGCAAGCATTTCAACTACTTCAAAAGGCTTTGCAATATAGTCGTCTGCTCCTGCTCTAAGGCCCTTAACCTTATTATCTGTAGTTCCCATTGCAGTAATAAAAATAGACGGAATGTCCATTGACTTTGCATACTCCAAAAGTTCATAACCGTCTATTTCCGGTAGCATTATGTCGAAAAGACATAAATCAAAATGCTTACTGTCTAAAAGATTTGCCGCATCCTTTCCGTTATATGCGCATGTGCATAAATAACCTGCCTTTACAAGATTTATTTTTATTAAATTTGCAATCATTTCATCATCTTCTGCAACTAAAATTTCTATCATTAATTTTCTCCCAGTATACATATTAGTCCACATTGTATTTTACATTAAATTGTATCTTATTTGTAAACTATTCTCCAAGTACTTTTTTTATTAAAACAGCCAAAGGCTCTGCTGCATTTTTTGCCTCCTGATATGTATTGGTCTGTGCCCCAACCTCAATTAACATACACTGCTTACCAAGGGACAAATTATATTCATAAGCATTTACATAATTTCTTCTTGTAAAACCCGGATAATAGCATTCTGCGTTTACTTTCATTTGGAGTCCAAGGGCAAGATTTTCGAACCTGTATGGATTTTTCAAATAATCAATATCGCCACTTAGCTTAAATCTGGACATGCCATTAAAAAACATAATCTGGGCAGTTTTCTTTCCATTTATTTCCGTAACCAACCTTGTTCCGTCATTTACTCCGTCTCTGTGAATATCCAAAATCAAACTAATTGACGGATATTTCTTTAACTGCTTCTTTACCCCAGCCTTAGACTGGGTGTATGCCTCGTGTCTGTCCAACTTACCATTTACTATATCATATTTTGTTTTGTCGTGTATTACATTATAACCAAACTGCTCTCTTAAAATCTGTGCCAGCCTGTTTCCAACACCAATAATTGTTGTGTCCTCATCCTTTGTTGTGTTGGAAAAATCCTCCATTGAATGAGTATGATATATTAGTATTTGAGGTTTCTTATTGTTTCCCGTTATTTTAAATTCTTTATTTAAAGCCTGTTTAATTGGCATATCACTTTCTTTTATGGTTGTTGCATTTGTTACCGTATAGAATCTGTTAATTACTTCTTTAAAACTGCCAATATTTTTTTCCGTATAAAGTTTTCCCGATTTTTTAGGCATTGGAACTATAGCCTTATTTCTCTTCTTTTTATTGTTGTTCTTTTCATTATTTTTAACAGTTGTTTCCACAGGTTTAGCAGTAGTTTCCACTTCTTTTTTTGCAATCTGATTTTCGGCTTTCATATTTTCATACAAAATATTTATAACCTGGCTATATGCCGGATCACTTGTGTCATAAGTGTATTCGCTTTTTGCTATATAATCTGTTACAACCGTTGTAAGAATCCTCTTTTTTGCATCCTCTGCAATATCTTTGTGATTCTCCAAATATATCATATATTGTGTCATTATATTTGAGTTTTCCAAAATCTCCTGAGCAAGCATGTTTCCTGTTTCCATTAATTCTTTACTTGCGGCAACTTTTATTTTCTTATTAGTTATCATATTTACACAGGAAAAAGTTATATAAGCACACAATGCAACAATAATCGCCTTTACAATTACACTAAACATATAATCAGGCGATTTAAATTTATACAGTTTTATTATTCCATGTTTTGTATGTTTCTGCACTTTTCCTGTCTCCCTTTGTCCCACTTTTAAAATTATATGAAACAAGGTCCTGTAATATTAATTTCTATTTTAAAACATTGCAAAACATATTTATTCCACAGGCAATTATTTTGCTTAAGTTATCAACAATTTCATCTATATCCTTTGGAGTTACAAACATTTGCTCTGTATCTTCCGACAAAAGTTCTTCAAACAACTGATATTTTTCATCAGATGTGTAGTCCTTAAATATATTTGAAATGCTATTATTTTGGTTATGAGAAGCAAGTATTTCCAAAAGCTTCTCCATTGTGTCATTAACAATTGTTGCCCCACTTACAACCATGGGAACCCCAATGGCAATAACCTTGGTATTTAGAGATTGTTCATTCAACCCTTTTCTATGATTGCCTATTCCTGAACCGGGAGTTATCCCTGTGTCCGTAAGCTGTATTGTTGTTGTAATTCTTCTTACATTTCTTGCTGCAAGTGAGTCTATTGCAATAATAATGTCCGGTTTCATTTGAGCCGTTATGCCTTTTACTATTGAAAAAGTTTCCATACCGGTCTGAGCCAACACCCCCGGAGCCAAACAGTACACATTAGGCAAAATTTCAATCTGCTCGGCAACTTTTGGTCCCAATGAATCAGGCGTAGCCTTTGAATTTCCAAGACCCACTATAAGGATTTTTTTTATGTTTTGATTCTTAGTCATCTCTTCCATATGATTTGCTATCTCTTTTGCAAAAATATTTTGCCTCTCCAAATCATCTTCCTTAAAAAGTCTTGTTTCCATTGTAACATAACTTCCTATAGGCTTTCCCATGGACTTTGCGCCATTTTCATTAAATATTTCCACATCTGTTGTTGTCATAAATAATTCTTTATTGTAATTTTTGTCTATTTTTACTCCACTAATTTCAATATTTCTTTTAAATCGTTCTCTTTCCTCTAATGCCAAATCCGTATAAATGTTTATTTTTTTCATAAAGCCCCCTGAAAACTATATATTCTTAAAGACGTTATTTGTTATTCATCAAATTCAATTTTTTCTTATAAAGCCATCCATCGCAAATTCTAAAAAATAAAGCGAAGCACTTTATGCTCCGCTTTATTAATATCTACATTATTATTAAATTTATTCAAACTCAAAATATGGCTGACCTTTTTTAAGCTTTACACCCTTAGCCTCTGCCATTTCTGATACACTTACTATCTGATATCCTTTCTTCTGAAGCTTTGGAATGGCTTCTATTGCTGCATCCACTGACCAGCTATGAATGTCATGCATAAGAATTATCTGTCCATCCTTTGCACTGTCCATTATAGATTTAACTGTTTTCTTCTTGCTTTTAGTCTTCCAGTCCAATGTGTCAACTGACCAACATACAATAGGCATCTTAGCAGCTTTCTGCACCTTGGCATCTCTTATTCCTGAACCGTATGGTGGTCTTAAAAATTTAGGATTATATCCTACTGCCTTTTTAACCAATTCATTAACTCCATTAATCTCGTATTTACGTTTACTCTTAGATACCTTGTCTAGTGCACAATGATTCATTGTATGATTTCCCAAGTCACATCCAAGAGCATCCATTCTCTTAAGTAATTCATCAACCGGAATATCAGTTTTCTTAAGGCTGTATCCACACATAAAAAATGAAGCTCTTGCATTATACTTCTCTAACGCATCCAATAGCTTTCCTGTATATTGTCCCGGACCATCATCAAAAGTCAACGCAATCATAGGCTTGTTAGGATCTATTGCTCTTGTGGTTTCTTCCTGAACTGTGGTCTCAACCTGGGTCTGCTTCTGGCTTGTTTCCACATTTCCCGCTGTTGGTACTGATTTTTTCTTTCCAAAAATCATCTTCCCGGCAAAAATTATGACAATAATAACCCCCACTGTTATGGCTATTTTTTCATACTGTCTGCGCACTTCTTTCTTTCTTTGTAATTTCTTTAGTTCGTTTTTCTCTCCCGTTGTCATATTTACCTCACTTTCATAGAACTGCATTATATTACTTATATTTAAGTTTTGCAATACTTTTTTTTATTATTTTCGACTTTTTTTTACCACTCTATTTTCACCTTATTTTCCCACTTAATTTTTGCCTCTTTTCTTTTAATCTTATGTTTATTTTTTGCTTGTGACTACTATAAAATAATGATAAAATTTAGTCAGCATATTTTGTGAGGTGTAACGTGAAAACTTTAGCTAATGATATTAAAAATAAAAGCTTTAAAAACGCATATCTTTTATGCGGTGAAGAAGAATATTTGAAACTTAATTATAAGAACCGGCTGATTAAATCCATTGCCGGTGATGATACAATGAATCTTGGAGTGTACGAAGGCAAAAACATTGACATTAACGAAGTTATAGACAGTGCGGAAACTGTTCCTTTTTTTGCTGAATACAGACTTATTGTTATGGAAAATACCGGTCTTTTCAAAAGTGGCGGGGAGCAGCTTGCCGAGTATATGAAGACTATTCCTTCAACTACTATTTTTCTCTTCGTTGAAAGCGATGTAGACAAGCGTAGCAAAATGTACAAGGCTGTAAAATCCGCAGGTTACATCTGCGAAATAAACCGACAGACTGAAAATGATATTGCAATTTGGGCTGCAAGAATTTTTGATTACAATGGCAAGAAAATCACAAAAGCCAATATGTCATACCTTATTGCCAGCGTTGGCACCGACATGGAAGTCTTATCAAGAGAAATCGAAAAGCTTATTAGCTACGCACTAAACAAGAACGTTATTTCTAAAGAAGACATTGACGCTGTTTGCATAAAACAGCTTAACGTTAGAATTTTTGATATGATGGATGCAATTTCCGTAAAGAATCAAAAGAAAACCTTGGACTGTTATTATGAATTAATTGCAGAAAAAGAACCTCCTATGAGAATCCTTTTTATGATAAGCAGACAGTTTAATCTTATGCTTCAGGCTAAAGACCTTTCATCCCGCGGAATGAACCGCGAACAAGTGGCACACACAATGGGCGTTCAAAGCTTTATAGCCGGCAAATGCATCAACCAATGCCGTAATTTCTCAATGGCCGAACTAAAATCAGGGCTCGCTGAAAGCGTAAACACCGAATCCCTAATTAAATCAGGAATGATGGACGAAAACATAGGGGTTGAAATGCTGCTGGTAAAATATAGTAAGAGAAACTAAAAAAGAAGTTGCAGAAAACTGCAACTTCTTTTTTATTCACAATTGTAATTATGCAACTGTGTTAACTAATTTTGTTAATCTTGAAATCTTTCTAGCAACGTTGTTCTTGTGGTAGATACCCTTTGAACCAGCCATTTCGATAAGCTTTGTAGCTGCAACTAAAGCTGTGTTAGCTGCTTCCTTATCGTTAGCTGCAACAGCTGCTTCAACTTTCTTAATAGCTGTCTTAACTGCTGACTTAGCTGCCTTATTTCTTTCGTACTTTGTCTGATTAACTAAAATTCTCTTTTTTGCTGACTTAATGTTTGCCATTTTTGTCCACCTCCGTGAAAAATCTAATTGTGATTTCCGTTGAGAGAGATTGGAAATCAAGTTTCACCATCTGCGCCATTGGAAATGCGGACGTTTGACGCAGACACTAAAAATTATTCTAGTAAAAAAAATATATATTGTCAATATTATTTTTTAAATTTTCATTTAATTTTTTACCGTATAGTTATCCCACCTTTTTCATCCGTCCTATATATCACCCCACCCTGCTTTCGTAATCTTTCCATTGTTTCATTTCCAGGATGTCCGTATGAGTTGTTTTTCCCCACAGATATTATGCTGTACTTTGGATTTACTTTTTTCAGAAATTTTTCTGAGCTTGAATAGTTTGAACCGTGATGTGCCACTTTTAGGACTGTGTAGTTTTCTTCTATATCATCTTTTATTTTCTCTTCAATTTCCTTTGATATATCTCCTGTCAGCAGTATTTTTGAAGTTTTATTTTTAACGGAAAGCACTGTACAGTAGTCGTTTTTATCCGATGCCGTTGTTGTGGTTTCCGGATATATGCACTTAATTTTCGTTTTGCCAAGGCTCAGTGTATCTCCTTTTTTTATGTACAAAACATTAATTTTTTTTAACTTTGCTTTTTCAATCAGTTCATTGTAAGTATCATCCTTCATATTAATGTCTGGCATCACAAGGTTTTTAATTCTTATTCTGTTGGAGTTATTATTTTCTAAAATTTCCAGTATACCGCTTATATGGTCTTTGTCCGTATGGGTTATTATGGAATAGTCGATTGTTCCTATGCCTTCGGCTTTTAAGTATGGCACTATGCAATTTTTTGCCACCTGTTTTTCAGACGTACTTCCCCCATCTACCATAACTTTCGTTCCATTATCTCCATGTATCAATATGCCGTCACCCTGTCCCACGTTAATAAATGTTATGTAAAACCCCGGATTTGGAATATAATATATCAAACAATTTAGTAGCAAAAATCCTACAATACAAGCTAATCTTAGTTTTACATTTTGACCCTTTATTCTTCTCTCTTTTTTAGCTTTCTTTTCCAGTACAAGTCCTGTTTCTTTTTTTATTATGTTCCTTTCCTTCTCAGCCCTTGTATACTTAGTTCTTATGTTTTTAAGTCCAAACAAAACCACAAGTAATATTGCATAATAAACTATAATTATAGTCACTTTAGGTTGTCCCACCACTATACTTGCAACTGAGCTTTTGTTAATTATGTTACACAGAAATGTGTAAAGTTCCAATATTCCACAGCCGGGAAATATTACAACTTTTCCAAAGCCAAACATTATGCATGAGCAAAATATTCCCACAATTGAAGATACAATTACCACGCTCATTAAAGGCACTACAACTATGTTTAACAAAAAAGAAAATGTTGGCAGTTCATAATAATTCCACGCCAGTATTGGATTCATTACCAAACTTATTGTAAAATTAGCACTTAAGACTTTAATTATTTTATTATCCGTGTTCAAAATTTCTTCAACTATTGGCAAGATAAGCACTATAGCTATAATTGCCCCAAAGGACATTTGAAATCCACTATTACAAACCACAAAAGGGTTCTGAACAAGCAACACAAGTCCTGCAAGGGATATGGCTGTTATGGCATCGTATTTTCGTCCAAGAACTTCCCCTATTATTTTTAGTATAAACATTATTATTGCCCTAATTGTTGAAATTCCAAAACCTGACATTATTCCAAAACTCAAAACAACAGGTATGGATACTGCTGCTGAAAAAAGAAATCTGAATCTTCTTCTAAGCAATCTGTAAATTGCCATGCCGATAAAGCTAATGTGTAGCCCGCTTATGGCGAGTATATGTGCTATTCCTGACACCGAATATAACTCCTTTATGTCACTGTCAAGGTCGGTTTTGTCCCCAAGGATTATTGCGCCGATTATCCCATTCTTATTATTTATAATAGAAAATATCCCCTTATTATCACTGCAAAGCTTTTCCAGTCTTTCAATTATTTCCATTCTCAATTCATAAAGTCCCTGTCTTATTCCGCTGTACTCACTGTTTATTACTTCAATGGTTGCTGCTTCTATTTTTCCATAAAAACCTAATGACAGATAATATTTTCTCGAATCAAAATTTCCCTTATTGGCAGCTTCTTCAAACTGTCTTAACTTTCCCCTTACTTTTATAATATTTCCTATTTTTACATTAGGAATCTTCTCCGTATTTACAAATATTCTTTTAACACTTACGCTCTTTTCTCCATTCTCCACTTCTACACCTTTTAAATAAATATTTGTACCAAATGCAGTATTTTCTATTTTGTATATTTTTCCCTGTACAATTACAGTATTTTCCTTCAAATCATATATATGATTCCTTGTTGTAATTTCGTTACTCATTAACATAAATCCCATAATTAAAGTAAAAAAAATCACCACAAAAGCACCCATATCTTCATATGCTTTTATGATGATTTTTCTAATAACTATAATTGCCAGCACAATGCATGGCACTGCTATATTCAAGTCAAAAACAGCTATTACCTCTCCAAGTACAAAAGCCAGTAATATCCAAAATACCGGTCTTTTTATAACTGTCACTCCTTTTTTATTTATTTTTCTGTTCAACCAAATCCAAATTTCTTATAAAAGGCTCTGCCAATGAAATATCGTCGTGATATTTTAAAGCTGAATCACCCTCTACACTTATCTGAACCTTATGAATGTTATCAAGTTCCAATAAAGAATTTACGATTGAGTATATTACAAGCTTGTTGGAAACCGTACTCTGTTCCGTTAAGAAATTGTCTCCAAAATCCACATAACATATGTTTCCGGCTGTTGCAACACTTATAAGCTCTGTGTCACTTGTAAGGGTGGCTGTATATTTTCCTTTCTGCGGGCCCTTAATAAGTTGCTCAACTATAAACTGCTCTTTTGATTTTCCACTGTAAGATGCATTATTAAGATTGTATTCCTTTAATTTAGTACCTTTCTTATTGGCAAAATACAACTTGAAATCATCCTTGTTCTTATCTGCTAAATCCCCTCTTAATCCCGAAATAAAATCAGATGCTTTCATTGCCGTTACTGTTTTGTCGTCTCCTGTCTGTCCATATGGTACACCCCCTATTGTAAATGCCACATAGTCAACACCGTCAATCTGATTAAGAGTGCAAACTACTGCTGTCCTGCACAATACTTCCACCTGTGGATTTAAAACATTATAGCTTTCGCCAAAATCCACTGTTAAAAGTCCATCTGCCAAAGTATAACCGTTAACTGTTACAGTGTCTGGAATTGCTTTTTTATCATTGTCCTTACCATTACTTTGCAATGCCTTAAGTGCTTCAGAAATCTGATTTTCAGTTTCGCCTTCCTGAAGTTTGTAACTTTCCGTAACTAATTTTGTATTTGCTGTATTAACATAATACATCTGAAAGCCTTTTTCTGCTTTAGTTACTGACTTGTTTCCACAGCCCCACAAAGTTGCAATAAGACTTACAACTAATATTAAATTAACTATATTTTTGATAGTTCTTTTCATACCTTTCAATCTCCATTTATGCAATGTACTTAAGAGGTATACGTACAGTAAATGTTGTACCTTCTCCCTCTTTACTGTGAATCTTAATGGAACCATGGTGCTTCATAACTATTTCCTTAGTTATGGCCAGACCAAGACCTGTTCCTCCTGTCTCCCTTGAACGTGCCTTGTCAACTCTAAAGAATCTTTCAAAAACTCTGTCCTGATTTTCTTCAGAAATTCCAATTCCTGTATCTGTTACTTTTAAATAAAAATACTGGTGATCTGAATTTAATGACGCCGTAACAGTTCCATCTGTATTGTTGTACTTTATTGCATTTTCAACTAAGTTAGTTGCCACACTTGCAAACTTAAGTTCATCTACATCTGCAATAACCGGTCTGAAACTTTCAAATATTAATTCAATGTTTTTGCTTTCAGCTATAGGCTTTAATCTCTTAAGAACAGCTTCCAATATTTCATTAATATTAACTGATGAAATATTAATTTCTGACTCTGATTTTTCCATTCTTACCAATGCCAAAAGGTCTGTTATTATGTCATTTTCCCTGTCTATTTCTTTTGAAATATCATGCAAAAATTCCTGATATAATTCTTCCGGTAATCCCTGCTGACCTAAAAGTGAATCAGCCAAAACTTTCATTGACGTAATAGGTGTCTTTAATTCATGTGACACATTAGATACAAATTCCTGTCTTGATTTTTCCTGCGTATTTAATTTGTTTACAAGCTGACGAAATTCGTTACTTATATCCATTACTTCCCGGTAATCTTTTTCTTCTTCCATATTGCCCTTTGCAATTTCTTCAATGGAAATACCGATTCTCTTAATTGGTTTTGTAAACATAACTGCGCATAACCAACTTGCAAATAAAGCAAAAATCAAAACAAGTACATCTGCAATGGCCACATTTCTTACTATATAATCCTTGTAATCAACTGCATCTGCTGTTGAATAATTGATGTATAAAGAACCTATAACCGTGGTTTTAGTCTCTCCTTCACCGTCTGAAACAGTTGATGTAATAGGTATTGCAAATTCTATGTAATTATGACTCTTGCTATCAACCTGAACAGTCTCACCCTTAAAACTTTTAATAACATTTTCAGATATACATGTCTTGCCTTTTTCACTGCTATTGCTATCCTTAATAATAACATATCGGCTGTTTACAACCTGGATTCGACAATTATATTCCTTGGCTAACTGTTCAATCTGGGCATCTACAATATCAATGTTCTCATTGGACTGGTCCAAATAATTATTGTTAATAATATTATTCTTTAGCATTGTATTGTTAGCCTTAAAGCTGTCTATTCTGTTTTTTAAATAATTCTTTGTTGTTACGTTAACAATAAATATGCTTGAAGCAAGAGCCGGTATAATAATAGCAAGCATAATTACTACAAAAACTCTTAGCTTCAAGCTTCTTATTGGATTAACAAACTTTAAAATCTTATTATTATTCATGTTTCTATCCCTGGAAATAATATCCCATACCCCACTTTGTGTGAATATACTCCGGTTTAGCCGGGTTCTCCTCTACTTTCTCTCTTAATCTTCTAACGTTTACATCTACGGTTCTTGCATCACCCGGATATTTAGAGCCCCAAATCAAAGTTAAAAGCTGCTCTCTACCGTATATCTTTCCCGGATTTTCAGCTAAAAGTTTCAAAATGTCAAACTCCTTAACTGTTAATCTAATTTCACGGTCCTCAATATAAAGACGCTTAGCTTCAATGTCAAGCTTAAGCTTTCCTGATGTAATAACCTTTGGTTCCTCAGGTTTTGCAGGAGCTTTACGCTTATTTCTTCTGATAATGGCTTTAATTCTTGCCTTTACTTCCAATATATTAAAAGGCTTTGTAATATAATCATCTGCTCCATATTCAAGGCCCAATATTTTGTCCATATCATCACCCTTTGCAGTAAGCATTATAATAGGCATATCGGAAAACTCTCTAATCTGCTGACAAACCTCATATCCTGTTAAAATTGGTAGCATCAAATCTAAAAGAACTATATCATATTCAGTTTCTTTCGCCTTATCAACGGCTTCCTGTCCGTCATAGGCACAATCAACTTCATACCCTTCCTGTTCCAAACTAAATTTCAGTCCCTTTACAATTAATTTTTCATCATCAACTACTAACGCCTTCATTACATAAACCTTTCTACTTAATCAACAGTTATCATTTTTTCAATGTTTGAGTAAATGGAATCACCTATTCCCGACACGTTTTTTATATCTTCCTTAGTTTTAAAATCTCCATTCTCCTCACGGTAGGCTATAATTGCTTTAGCTCTTGTTTCTCCAATTCCTGACAACGAAGTAAGACCCTCAACATCTGCAGTGTTAATGTTAACCAGATTCTCCTTAATGTCTTCACTATTATGTGTCTTGTCATTAGTGCCCTGGCTGCTATTCTGGCCATCATTGCCTGAATCAAAATTTCCGTCTAAATTTTCCTCTGAGCCATTCTCATTCTCCTTAAGCTTAGCATAATATTCCTTCTGGGAAAGTACTACAATATTCTGGCCGTCTTTCAAAACTTCAGCCATATTAACTCCCTGCTTCTGGGCTTTCTTAGTAAGCCCTCCTGCCTTCTCAATAGCCATAAAAACCCTGTCGTTACTCTTTAAACAATACACTCCCGGATTGTTAACCTGACCACTGACATAAACATAAATCTCTTCCAAACTTTCTGATGGTTCTTCACTGTTCTCACCGGCTTCCACACGTGTAGTCTGACTGTTGTTTTCAGCCTTGTCCGTTAAAGAAACCTGATTATTTTTATCCTTACAGCCCGTAAAAAATACTAAAACCGCAACCATTGTTAAAACAATGTATTTCTTTGTACTAATCATTCAAACTCCTATCCGGAGCTTCCCCTTGAACGCATATCATAATTGTACAAAATTATGTTTCAGTTAGCAACACTCATTTTTCACAATTTTATATTAATTTTATCTTTCAAAAATGAAAATACCTACAATTGCAATAATTGCACCCATTAACTTGCTCCACTGAAAATCAACCTTTTCAACTCCAAACATTCCAAACACCTCTATCAGATATGCAATAATAATCTGGGATATTACAATCAAAAGAACTGCCTTTGCAGGGCCAAGTATGTTCATACTCTTTATAACTGTCAAAGTAATAAATGCCCCAATGACACCACCCAGCAGCATATACTTATTTTCCATATGAAACATACCCGACACATTTTGACGTCCCGTAATAAACCAGGCCAAAATACAAACGATAAAAGCCGTTAGCTGCACCCATGAATTGGCAGCCCAAAGGCTACTACTTTTCGTAACCTGCGTGTTAAAAACACCCTGAACACTCATCAAAGCTCCTGAAATCAATGCAATAATAAATCCCCACATATAAAAAACCTCCACTATTCATTTGGTGAGGTATTTTTTAAATATGCCACAAGATTGTCTGTGGCAAACACGTTGATTTACGCGTTTCTACAAGCGGTGCATAAATTAGATAAACTGCTTTTATGAGCTTGCTCGATAAAAGCTTGTTTAACTAATTTATATATCGCGCTAGCGCGATATAAGTATGAAGCGTAGCGAAATACGAATCACCGCTTGTTCCGCCGCCTATTGTAAGACAAAAATCTAAACTCGCCTACGGCTCAGACAGTAGATTTTTGCCTTACGCTATGCTCGAAAAATTGCGAAAATCTGCCTATCGTTTGCAACGGGAATTTCTGTGCCATATTAAGTCAAAAAAAATACCCACCAAATGTTTATAGTGGATATTTTTTACATATTTGATTTATTTATTCATTGTTTTAAATATTATTGATATTGTTGTGCCTTCCCCAAGGGTGCTGTCGATTTGGATTTCTGCCTCGTGTTGTTCTGATATGTGTTTTACAATGGCGAGCCCAAGTCCTGTACCTCCTGTTTTCTTTGAGCGGGCTTTGTCTACTCGGTAGAATCGCTCGAAGATTCGGTTTAAATCGTCTTCCGGTATTCCAATACCGTCATCCTTTACCTGAAGTATTATGTTGTCATCTTTTTTGAATACTGATGCCCATACGTGTCCTTCCGGCTTGTTGTATCTTATGGCATTATCGCAAAGGTTGTATATAACCTCCTGTATCATTTCCTGATTTGCCTTTATTATACAGTCTTTTTCTATTATGTCTGTTGCGATTGTTATGTTGTGCTTTTCGGCATTCATCTGCAACATGTCCACACAGCTTACTACTTCTTCATTTAAGCTTACGTTTGTTGTTGACAGCTGATGGTCCATAACATCTAACTGTGACAATTCAATTATGTCATTTATAAGTGACAATAATCTGTTGGCACTTTTATGAATTTCACTGGCAAAATGCTGGATATCTCCCTCTTTTGCCATTCCTGTTTCTATCAGTTCTGCGTAACCTGAAATTGAAGCCAACGGTGTTTTCAACTCATGAGATACGTTTGCCGTAAATTCCTGTCTCATTTTTGAGCTTTTCTTTAATGCTTTATGCTGGCTGTGAATTTTGTCCATAAACGGTTGGATTTCTTCATATGTTTCCGTTGCCTTATCATCTTCAAGATGTTGTGCCATAAGCTCTATTGGCTTTATAAGACTTTTTGCCAAAAGTTTTGCCACAACAAGACTTACTCCAATTGCCAAAATAAGAACTACCAAAAAGATTGGGAATATCTGTGCGCCAAACTGCCACAGGTTTCCTGCTTCTTTTGCAACTCTTATTATTTGACCGTCGTTCATTTTTTCAGCATAGTAGTATGTATTTTTTTCAAGTGTTCCTGACTCTCTTATTGCACTTCCACTACCTGTCTTTAATGCCTGTTTAACTTCCGGTCTGTTTCCATGATTTTCCATGGAACCAATGTCTGCATTACTGTCATATTCAACTTTTCCATCACTGTCTATAACTGTAATTCTCAGATTATCTATTTTAGGATCAAAGTCCTTTTCTATATATTCAAGAACTGCCTCCGTTGTTTTTAAAATATGAACATGAGTCTTAAGATCCTCCATAACCTGACTTCTGTACATATTATAAAAAATTCCTACACTTGCTATCATTGTTATTATTGTAAAAATCACCGAAATAATGGTCATTCTTGTATATATCTTTTTTTTCACTTACTTGTCCTTTCTGTAATTCATTGTGTAACCCACATTCCTTACAGTCTGAATAAGATTTCCTTTTTCGCCTATCTTACGTCGTAATGTTTTAATGTGCATATCAAGAGTACGTGATTCACCTTCGTAATCAATCCCCCATACTCTGTCAAGAATCTGGCTTCTCTGAAGAACGATTCCTGAGTTCTGAATTAACATTTTTAATAACTGATATTCCTTGTATGTTAATTCAGTCTCTTGTCCATCAACTAAAACCTGATGCTTAGCATCATCCATTGTTATGCCATCAAAACTGTAAATGTGACTTCCACCTGAAACATTTGCTCTCCTTAACAAAGCTTTCACTCTTGAAATTAGTTCCATAATTCCAAAAGGCTTTGTCATATAATCATCTGCTCCCTGATCAAGCCCTTTTACCTTGTCCATTTCAGAAGTTTTTGCAGTAACCATTATAACCGGTAACTTTGCCGTACTCTGCTCAGCTCTCACATCCTTTAACACAGATAATCCGTCTCTGTCAGGTAACATTATATCCATAATTATCAAATCCGGATGCTCTTTTGTCAAGGCATTTTCGAAATCTGATGCTGTTGCGAAAGCACTTACCTCATATCCTGCATTTTTCAATGCAAACTGTTCAATTTCCGAAATATTCTTATCATCTTCTAAAATATAGATTTTTCCCATATGCGTTTCCTATTTTTTTTCAGGTAAGATTGAATAAGCAATGTTTACGGCATGATCCGCTATTCTTTCTAACCCAATTACTAAATCAGTAAAAATAAGTCCAGCCTCAATTGAGCAATCACCTGCTGCCATTCTTTCAACATGACCTTCCTGATAATCAATCTGCATCTGATCAATAATGTCTTCTAATTCATTAATCTTATCCATATTAGACTTGTCATTGTTAACAAATGTTTTTACTGATTCATCAAAAATCTTAATTACTTTGTTATACATTTTTATAAGTTCTTTTTTTCCTTCATTAGAAAAGTTGATTTTTTTATTTTTCTCTTTAAAAGCGTCATCCATAATATTTACTGCATGGTCGCCAATACGTTCTACGTCAATAACAACGTGGAATAAACCACCTAATCTTTCTCTATCCTTAATAGGCATACCATACTGGTTAGCTTTTACCATATATTCTGTTATTCTATGACTTAAGAAATCAATGTACTTCTCTCTTTTATAAACATCATCTGAAGCACTTCTGTCATTTTCAATTAATGCTCTTGTTGAAAATTCAAGATTCTCTCTTACCATTAATGCCATACGTTCAATTTCCTGAACAATTTCAACCATGGCTGTTGATGAAGATGGTGCACCTGAAACTCCAATGTATTTTAATACCATTTCGTTTTCATCATGTTCTTCATTTCCCTTTGAATGAATAACCTTCTTTGATAATTTTACAAGAAGACCTGAACATGGGAATAATATAATAGTCTGGAATACCTTGAATAATGTGTCTGCGTTGGCAACAAATCTCTTAAAGTCACCTGAACCGCTAATCCCCATAATTCCATTAATAATAGTGTGGCTTGCAAAAACTAATATTATTGAAATAACAACAAGACCTACAACGTTAAACATGACGTGGATAAATGCTGTTCTCTTAGCGTTTCTGTTAGCATTCATTGCAGCCATAACTGCAGGTGTACATGAACCGATGTTTGCACCTAAGATAAAGTATAAACATGCCAATGGTTCAACAAGTCCTGAGCCTGCCAATAATACCAATACGCTGACTGTTACTGATGAACTCTGAACAATAACTGTTAAAACAAGTCCAAGCAAAACTGCTATGAAAGTATTGTCCAAATATTCAAAAATCCTTACTAATGACTCATATTCCGGTATCTGGCCAAGTGCCCCTGTCATAAAGTTAATTCCAAGGAATAATGCACCGAAACCAAAAATAACCGCTGCTATCTTTTTAAGTAATGGTTTCTTTCCGAACATTAATACGGCTGAACCAATAAATATAATAAATGGTGCCACTGCCGTAAGCTTTAATGATACTAACTGTGAAGTGATTGTTGTACCGATGTTTGCACCAAAAGTTAACCCTACTGATCTTTCAAGTGTTAAAATGCCTGCATTTACAAAACTTACTTCCATTACAGTTGTTGCACCTGAAGACTGAATAAATGCAGTAAATAATGCACCAAATACTACTCCTATAAATTTAGTTTTTGTGCATTTGTCTAATACCCCTCTAAGTTTTTCACCTGCGGCCTGCTGAAGACTGTCACTCATATATTTCATTCCAAATAAAAAGAGTGCAAGACCACTCAACAATTCTGTTATCATTGTGTACATAACTCTAATTAACTCCTAAATATCTTTTTCATTATTTTCGCTGTCGCTTCTTTACAATAACAAGCCTAAGTAAAATCTACGTAAAAATTTTAACATAGTTTTTACTTTTATACTAGATAAATATCTTTTTTTTAATATTATTTCGATTTATTAGTACTTTTCCACAAAATTTGCATAAAGATACTGCTAATTTTTTCAGTTTGGTTTTAAATATACACCTCTGCAATCCTTTGGAGAATTTTTGCTTAATATAATTTCCATATGAATTTCTTATTAAGAAAAAAAATGTGGGACACTTTCTTACATCCCACACTTTTTCTTGACAAAATATTTACTCAATTATTTCGTATTTTTTCATTAGTTCTTTCTGATAAGACTCATCTTCTGCTGACTTTTCAAGCTCATCATATTTCTTTTCTGACATTAATACTTTGATTAACTTATTAACCTGACCGGATCCCTGAGCTTTTCCTTCTGTAATGCCTTTTCTCCAACCTTCGGCAAGTCCTCTCTTATACTGTTGGTCCATTTCTGTATTATATGACATGTATATTACCTCCAATGCCTATTTTGTCTATCGAGTTATCCTATGGACATCTTTTTCCATAATCCTATATTATAAGCATTGTGACAAAATTTCAATCATTTCATCAACATTTTCTTTTGTTATAACAAGAGGTGGTACCATTCTAAGCACATCACTTCCTGCTGATATAACAAGAAGTCCTTTTTCAATGGCTTTATTTACAGTGTCTATAACAGGTGTTGTAAGAACAAGTCCCTGCATAAGTCCTTTACCACGTCTTGCAACAACATTGTCATACTGTTCCACTAATTTGTCCAACTGTTCTTCCAAATAATTGCTTACTTCATTAACATGTTCAAGAATATTCATTTCTTCAAACAAATCAAATACTTTTGAAACTGCTGCTGTTGCCAATGGATTTCCACCATAAGTTGTTCCGTGATCTCCCGGAACTAATGAATCACAACACTTCTCCCCTGCAACAAATGCTCCAACAGGAACACCACAGCCTAAAGCCTTGGCTGTTGTAATAATATCAGGTTTAACATTATAATGCTGGAATGCATACATCTTTCCTGTTCTTCCCATGCCACACTGGATTTCATCACAAATCATTATAATGTCATTGTCATCACAAATCTTTCTGACTCCTTCCATAAATTCCTTAGTTGCCGGATAAATTCCACCTTCACCCTGCACAGGTTCAACAATAATAGCACATGTTTTTTCATTTATTAATGCCTTTACACTGTCTAAGTTATTAAACTCTGCAAACTTAATTCCTGAAATCATTGGCCCAAAAGGTTCCTGATAATGTGAGTTACCTGTTAATGCCAAAGCTCCCATTGTTCTTCCGTGGAAAGAATGATTCATTGCAATAACTTCGTGGTCTGAATTTTTATCTCTGTCATAAGCATAACGCTTAGCCATTTTTAATGCACCTTCAATAGCTTCTGCACCACTGTTAGTAAAGAATGCTTTCTTAAGTCCTGATGCTTCCACTACCTTTTTTGCTGCTTCAATGGCAGGCACATTATAATACAAATTAGATGTGTGTATAAGCTTGTCAATCTGAGCCTTTAACGCATCATTATATTCTTTGTTTCCATATCCTAATGCAAATACAGCTATTCCTGCTGCAAAGTCTAAATATTTCTTTCCATTGACATCATAAAGATAAACACCTTCACCTTTATCTAATACGATTTTAAATCTGTTATATGTATGTACAAGGTACTGTTCTCCCTGGTCCATATATTCTTTATCTGTCATTTTACTTTCCTCACTTTTATTAACGTTTTATTTGTTTAATAAGTCAGTATAGAATTTTTCCTGTTCGTCATCTAAAATTGCTGTACCAACACCTTTATTTGTAAAGATTTCAAGAAGAATACTATGTGGAATCCTTCCGTCAAGAATATGAACTCTTGATACACCATTTTTTATAGCATCCATACAGTTTTTAATTTTTGGTAACATTCCGCCGGCAATTATACCATCTTCAATTAATTTTTCTGCTTCTGAAACTGTCATTTCTGAAATAACTGTACTGCTATCATCTTTATCCATATAAACACCCTCAGTATCTGTTAAGAATGCAAGTTTTTCTGCTTTTACTGCTTCTGCAATTGCACTTGCAGCATCATCAGCATTAATATTATAACCATGATAATCTTCATCTAATCCAATAGGACAAACAATTGGTAAAAAGTCATCTTCAAGTAATTCCAAAAGGATATCTTCATTTACATGTGTAACTTCTCCAACATATCCAATGTCCTGACCTTCTGATAATTTTTTCTTTACAGTGAGAAGTCTTCCGTCTTTACCACTGATACCTATTGCACGTACACCTAACTGTTCAACTATCTGAACTAATTTCTTATTTACGCTGTTAAGTACCATTTCAGCAGCCTCTAAAGTATCTTCATCAGTTACTCTAAGTCCGTTAATGAATTGCGTTTCCATTCCAAGTCTGTCAATGTGACGGCTGATTGCTTTTCCGCCTCCATGAACGATTATTGGTTTGAATCCTACTAATTTAAGAAGTGTAATGTCCTGAATTACGCTTTTCATAAAGTTTTCGTCAAGCATTGCGCTTCCGCCGTATTTTACTACAATGATTTTTCTGTTGAATCTTTGTATGTAAGGTAGGGCTTCAATTAGCACGTCTCCTTTTTCTATCCATTTGTCCATGTCCAGCTGCTGCTGTTGTCCCTTCATTATCATTTTCGTCTCTCCTTTCGGTATCGTGCAACAAGTTTTTTCCAATCTCACACGAAATTTTTTTATTGCAAACAGGTTGCTATTCTTATTTTGCTCCGCCGCCTATTGTTTGCTTGCGTAATTTTCTGCTTCGGCTGAGAATAAATTATGTTTTCAATTACACTCAGATATTTTATTTGTGTTTGTTTTTGTTGATTGTTTTATTCTTCATTGTCCTCATCTACGTAGTTGAATTGTAGTTCTTTACCGTCTGTTCCGTAGATGCATGCTGTTCCACTATATGTAGAGTCTACGTTGTTGTATTCTGTGATTTATTTTCTTCCATTCTTTACTCCTTCGTTTATCATTGTCCCTTTTAATTATGCTTTAAGCCTTAGCTTCTGTAGTCTGCGTTAATGCTTACGTATTCATGTGTCAAATCACAGCCCCACGCTGTTGCTGTGCAATCACCCATTTTTACGTCTGCAATGGCTGTTACTTCATTTTCTGACAAAATCTTTGTTGCCTTTGCTTCGCTGTAGTCTGTAGCCATTCCGTTTTCTACTATTTTAAGTTTGCCTGCTTTGCTTTCAAAATAAATATCTACTTTTTCAGGATCAAACTTGGCTGTTGAATATCCCATTGCACAAAGGATTCTTCCCCAGTTAGCATCATGTCCGTAGATTGCCGCTTTTGTAAGGCTTGATGTTACAATTGACTTAGCAAGTGTTACTGCCTGTTCTTTGCTTTGTGCATTTACGATTTTTACTTCAAATAAAGCTGTTGCACCTTCTCCGTCTCCTACTATTTTCTTAGCCAAAAATTCATTTACTGCGTGAAGTGCCTCTACGAATTTGTAATAATCTTTGTTTTTCTCTGTAATTTCAGGGTTGTCTGCCAAACCATTAGCTAATAACAATACTGTATCATTAGTTGATGTGTCACCATCTACTGAAATCATATTAAATGTATCTTTAATGTCACCGCTTAATGCTTCGTATAACATTGACTTTGAAATTTTTACGTCAGTCATTATAAAACCTAACATTGTACACATATTAGGATGAATCATTCCTGAACCTTTGCACATTCCTCCGATTGTGCATGTTTTTCCGCCAATTTCAAATTCAAAAGCTATTTCCTTTGGAATTGTATCTGTTGTCATAATGGCTTCTGCTGCCAAATGACCACCATCTAAACTTTCGTCTAATGTTGGTGCAAGTAACTGGATTCCTTTTGTTATTTTGTCCATTGGAAGCTGGGCTCCAATAACACCTGTTGAAGCTACAAGTACCTGTCTTTTTTCTATATCTAATGCTTTAGCTGTTGCTTCTGCCATTTGTTCGCAGTAATCCATTCCTATTTTGCCTGTACATGCGTTGGCTACACCGCTGTTACATACTACTGCATGAACATAATCTGATGTGTAAATTGTATCTCTGTCCCAGATTACGGGGGCTGCTTTTACCTGATTTGTTGTAAATGTTCCTGCGGCAACACATGGTGTGCTGCTATATATCATTGCCATATCTTTTTTGTCTTTTTTAATTCCGGCTTTTAAGCCCATGGCTGCAAAGCCTTTTGGAGCTGTAACGCCACCTTTGATTTTTTTCATGGTTAAATTCCTTTCGTTTAGTTTTTTGCTGGTTCTATGTTCAGCTCGATTTCGCACTTCGTGCTTCATCTCGCTGTGTTTATGTTTGTTATTACCTTAGGAACGAAGTTTTTTTCAAAAGGAACTGTGTTCCTTTTGAAACCACAGCTACTGCTGTGGTTTTGTACAAATAGTAATGGGCATCCTTGCAAGCAAGCTTGCAGATGCCTATTTCTATTTGTACAGAAATCTTCTGTATTTGTGTTTTATGGGAACATTGGTACTTGTTGTAAGCCTTCGTTTTCCGGTAATCCAAACATTATGTTCATGTTTTGCACTGCCTGGCCTGCTGCTCCTTTTACCAGGTTGTCCATAGCTCCCATCATTATTATTCTTCCTGTTCTTTCGTCTACTTTAAAGCTTACGTCCACAAAGTTGCTTCCTTCTACCCATCTTGTTTCAGGTGGTGTGCTATTTTCGAGTACTCTTACAAAGTATTCGTCTTTGTAGTATTTGTCGTATACTGCTTTTACTTCTTCATATGTCATTGGTTTCTTTAATGTGGCATATGATGTTGCAAGGATTCCTCTCTGCATTGGTATTAAGTGTGGTGTAAAGTTTATCATTACTTCTTCACCTGCTGCATAGCTTAACTGTTCTTCGATTTCAGGTGTATGTCTGTGTGTTGCGACACCGTATGCTTTGCAGTTTTCGTTTACCTCACAGAATAAGTTGTTTACTTTTGCCCCACGTCCTGCTCCTGATGTTCCTGACTTAGCATCTATTATTATTGATTTTGGATCTACCAATCCTTCTTTTACCATTGGATATATTGATAAGAAGCTACACGTTGGGAAGCATCCCGGATTTGCTATTAATCTTGCATCTTTTATTTTGTCTCTGTTTACTTCGCATAATCCATATACTGCTTCTTCTATAAACTGTGGGCTCTGGTGTTTGATTCCATACCATTTTTCATATGTAGCAACATCTTTTATTCTAAAGTCTGCACTCAAATCTATTATTTTTACTTTTTTAAGAATTTCTTCATTAACTAATGAGCCACATAATCCCTGTGGTGTTGCTGTAAATATTACATCTACTGCGTCAGCTAATTCTTCCATATTGTCATCCATGCATTTTGCATCTACTATCTGAAACATATTTTTAAATACATCTGCATATTTTTCATCAACGTAGCTTCTTGAACCAAACCAGACTACTTCTGCCTCTTTATGCTGCTGTATTAATCTTACTATTTCTGCTCCTGCATAACCAGTTGAGCCTATAATACCAACTTTAATCATAACTAACCTCTTTCATTATTAATATGTAATTCTTTTTGGGTTAAATGTTTTGTTATTCAATCCATCTCTTTATTTTAGTATTTTCCTTATTAAAATACAACATTTTTATATGTGCATTAATAAATATACATCTTTTTTGTATATTATGCAAGTAATTTGCATAAAAATACATAATAACACATTTTTTTCTTGCATTTTATGCATATATGCTGTATAGTATCACGTGAAAAGAAAAAGTGGATGCAATATTCCACTGTTTATTATATTTATTTTTATGGAGGATTTTAAAATGGCAAAGGAAAAAGTTATTCTTGCTTACTCAGGCGGACTTGATACTACTGCTATCATCCCTTGGTTAAAGGAAAATTATGATTATGATGTAGTCTGCTGTTGCGTGGACTGTGGACAGGGAAATGAATTAGACGGACTTGAGGAAAGAGCTAAGTATTCAGGTGCTGCTAAATTATATATAGAAGATATTACTGATGAATTTTGTGATGATTACATCATTCCATGTGTTCAGGCAGGTGCTGTATATGAAAACAAATATCTTTTAGGTACTTCTATGGCTCGTCCCGGAATTGCTAAGAAGTTAGTTGAAATTGCAAGAAAAGAAGGTGCTGTTGCCATTTGTCATGGTGCTACAGGAAAAGGTAACGACCAGATTCGTTTCGAACTTTCTATTAAAGCTCTTGCTCCTGATATTAAGATTATCGCTCCTTGGAGAGACAGTAAGTGGAAATTACAGTCACGTGAAGATGAAATCGAATATTGCAAGCAGCATGGCATTGATCTTCCTTTTGGAACTGATCAGAGCTACAGCCGTGACCGTAACCTTTGGCACATTAGCCATGAAGGTCTTGAACTTGAAGATCCAGCTAATGAACCAAACTACGACCACCTTTTAGTTTTAGGAGTTTCTCCAGAAAAAGCTCCTGATGAACCTGAATATGTTACAATGACATTTGAAAAGGGTGTTCCAACATCAGTTAACGGAAAGAAGATGAAAGTTTCAGATATTATCCGTGAATTAAACAGACTTGGCGGAAAACATGGTATCGGTATTATTGATATTGTTGAAAACCGTGTTGTTGGTATGAAATCACGTGGTGTTTATGAAACTCCGGGTGGAACTATTCTTATGGAAGCTCACAAGCAGCTTGAAGAATTAGTTCTTGACAGAGCTACAATGGAAACTAAGAAGGATATGGGTAACAAGTTATCACAGATAGTTTACGAAGGAAAATGGTTCACTCCTCTTTGTGAAGCAGTTTGCGCTTTCGTTAAATCAACCCAGGAATATGTTACTGGTGAAGTTAAATTCAAACTTTACAAAGGAAACATTATTAAGGCAGGAACAACTTCTCCATATTCATTATATAGCGAAAGTCTTGCATCATTTACAACTGGTGAATTATATGATCACCATGATGCTGACGGATTCATTACATTATTCGGCTTACCACTTAAGGTTAGAGCAATGAAGATGTTAGAATTAGAAAAAAATAAAACAAATCAGGAATAATTAATCAAAATTAATTAAATGATTCTTATAAAAATATCCGATTATTGATTTTTTTCAACAGTCGGATATTTTTTATTTTTTAACCCTATAATTTTCACGCACTTTTATCACTTTCTATAGTTGTAATTTCTTTACACCCCTACCTTTTTATAGTAGAATATAGATATTAATGTAAAGACGGTTAGAAATCGTTTTTTTATTGTTTATATTTGAAAAATACTAATGTTGTTGTATCTATATTCTGAAGGCAATAACATTTCAGACTTTAAATAAAAGTACAAATTTATAAAGGTTATTAATATGAAAGATTCAATTATAAAGTTTAGAAGTTTTTTGTTAGCACATATTAAGAATCCAAGTTTGCAAACACTTATTAAAGGCTTAATAAGTTACGAAATGCTTACTTATGTTTTTTTCGGCATTGGTACTGCCATTGTTGACTACCTTGTATTTACTTTTTTTAATGCAGGTAAGGTCAGTGCCCTTATTGCCAATATTATTTCAACATTTTGTGCTATCATTTTTTCTTATGTCACAAATAAGCGATGGGTGTTCAAAAGTAAGACCAGCGGTTTTATGGAAGTTCTACATGAGTTTTTGCGCTTTGCCAGAGCCCGTATAGCTACTTTAATAATGAGCGAAGTTATTATTTTTGCTTCAGTTGCTATTTATGGAAATAACCAGAAAGTCAACCAGATTTCAAAACTTATTTCTATGGTTCTTACGGTTATTTTAAATTATATTATCAGTAAATTATTTATTTTCAATGATAGAAAGGAGCTTATTAATGAAAACAAATAGTAAAAAGTTTTCTATTAAGGATTGGTTTGAAAAAAATAAGTTATATATACTTGCTTTTGTATTGCCTATTTTATCTATGTTAATAGTCTACTATTTTAAGGATATTTTCCCATTTGGTGACCAAATGTATCTTCGAAGTGACTGTTATCATCAGTACACACCTTATTTAGAAATACTTCAACAGAAACTTAAAGACGGGGGAAGCCTTTTTTATACTTGGGAAATCGGCGCCGGTATGAACTTTATGGCGGTTGCCGCTTATTATCTTACAAGTCCCCTTAACCTACTTGCCATTATCTGGCCGGGTTATATGGCTGATATGGTAAGTTTTTTCATCGTATTAAAGATGGGACTTGCCGGATTTTCAGTATGCTACTATCTTACAAAACGTTTTGGTCAGAAAAATATTTCTTCCGTAGTTTTCGGTATGGCATACGCTTTATCAGCTTATTTTGCAGCATTTAGCTGGAACATTATGTGGCTTGACTGTATGTGGTTACTTCCATTTATTGTTCTTGGTCTTGAAAAATTAGTTAACGAAAAGAAATGCAAAATGTACTGCATTTCACTTGCACTTGCAATTTTCTCTAACTATTACATTGGCTTAATGATTTGCATTTTCAGCATTATTTATTTTGTTTACTTATTCTGCATTGTTGAATTTGATGAAACTGTTGAAAAAACTAAAGCAAGACTTCTTATTTTAAAAGACTATGCAATTTACTCAATACTTGGCGGTGCTCTTGCAGCATGCGTTATCTTACCAGAGTATTTTTCATTGTTAACTACTAAGTCTGCTGATTCAAGTTTCCCAACAACTTTGGAAGAAACTGTTTCAATGCTTTATATGATTTTCAGATCATTAATATGTATTCCTGTTGCAGATTTAAAATATTATCCTGAACCTAATATTTATTGTTCAGTAGCTATTTTTATACTTGTTCCATTATTCTGGATGTGTAAAAAAATTAATGTTAAAGAAAGAATTGGCAAAACCGTTATTGCCTTGATTATGCTTTTAAGCTTTGGTCTTAACATTCCTGCATATATCTGGCACGGATTCCATTTTCCTAACAGCTTGCCTTGTAGACAGTCTTTCCTTTATATTTTCCTTATTCTTACTATGTGCTATGAGGCATTTCTGTATATTAGGGAATATGAGCCAAAACATATTGCATGGGCTACAGGCGGTTCAGTAGCTTTGATATTTTTACTTGACCAGTTATTTAAAGACGCTTCTATTTTCAGTGATTTGGAAATTGAGACAAGCATTGTAAAGATTATTTACTTTAGTCTTTTGTTTATAGTTGTATATGCCTGTCTTATTGTCTGGTATAAGAAAGCACCTAAGCTTAAACCTTTCCTTTCATATTTGATGGTTCTGATTGTATTCTGTGAATTAACTTTGAATATGAATGTTACAGGTATTCCAAGTACATCAGGAAGAAAAGGTTACTACGAAGCTACTAAGGCTTACGACCAGTTAAATAATATTACTAAGAAAGATGCAGATTCTCAGAACGTTAAATATTACAGAACTGAATCTGCTATCCACACTACAAGAAATGATGGTGCCCGCTTTAATTACAATAGTATTTCAACATTTTCATCTGTATTATCTGCAAATATTCAGGATTACTTTGATTCAATGGGATTACAGACTTCATACAATGCATGTTCATACTATGGTCATACACCACTTACAGCATCATTGTTCTCAATAAAATATGAATATTCAACAGGAGAGCCATCTCTCCCTAATAATGTATCATTGCTTAACAGCGCTTCTTACAATTTAGAAAGTGGTGGAAATTCAACTGTTTATGCATATGAATATAATAACACATTACCATTAGGCTTCTTAATTAATTCAAGTTCAATTGCAAAGATGAACTCTGAAGCCGGTGATCCATTTACAATGCAGAATAACTTTGTAACTTCTGCAGTAAACGGCGGACAGATGATTTTCCATAGATTAAAGACAGACGGTACTAATTCAATTACTGCTCAGTATAATCTTGAAGAAAATGATACAGCTAATAAGAGCGGCACAAAAGTTTATGATATATACTTCTACTGCGAAACATCTGCTGAAACTTTAACTGCTACTGTTTCTAACGGAAGCATTCAGGACAAGTCTTTTGTTTCAAGTGGTGTTACAACTTCTACTTCAAAAACTTTTGATTCTGCTAACCAGAATTATATTTGTCATCTTGGAAATGTTCCTGAAGGTGCAACAATTAGCATTTCCGCAAGTGATAACACAGCCATCTCAGCCATGTACGCTTATGCATTTGATGAAACTGCCTGGGAATATGACTACAATCTTTTAAATGCTAATCCTTATCAGGTAACATCATTTAGCGATACAAAGATTGAAGGAACACTTACAACAGACAAGGGCAATTTGTTATACACTTCAATTCCTTATGACAAAGGTTGGTCTGTATATGTTGACGGACAGAAAGCTAATACAACAGCTATATGCAAGGGCGCTCTTACAGGTGTAATGGTTACTGCCGGAACACACCAGATTACATTTAAATATACTCCTAGAGGATTCTTCCAGGGAATTATAATTTCAATAATTTCACTTTTAATTCTGTTGGGATTAATATTTAAAGACCGCATATTAGAATTAATCACAGGAAAAAAGAAAGGCTCAAAAGTACCTTCAAAAAAACCACAGGTTCAAAAAGCTGTGGCAAATGAGGAGCCAAAAGTTTCAAAATAAGAAAAATAATATATTGATTATTTGTAATTGATATTACTAAAAACCACCCGTTGGATTCGGGTGGTTTTCTTATTTTTCTCAAATTACTGTAATAAATAATTGTTTTTCAGTTTATTCTCCATAGTCTGCACTTCCTAATTGTGAATCTGAACTCTTATTGTTTGTCTTCTTTTCTCTTTTCCAGTGTTATAGTCAATATTCCACCTGCTGTAATAAAGAAAACTATCATCCACAATGTTATGTTACTGTTCTCACCTGTTTTTGGAGTATTATCATTCACAGATGTTGTTATGTATTGTGTTTCAGTTTCTGTTGGATTAACCATTGTTATCGTTTCTTCTGTAGTTGCTTCTGTTCTTGAAGTCGTCGGTACCTGTTCTACTGTAGTTGCTTCTGTTCTTGAAGTTGTCGGTACCTGTTCTACTGTAGTTGTTTCCTGATTAGTTGTAACCTGTTCTGTTGTGGTTGTTTCAGGGATAGTTGTTGTAGTTTCAGGAGTTGGCTTTAACTGAAGGGCCTTAATTGCATCTTCAATAGCTTTTGCCATTGCGTCAACTGCTGACTGTTCAGTATAGTCTTTATCACGAACAACTGCATCTATAGCTGATGTTACCGCTTTAAAATCTATATAATCATCTTTATTTAAAACATTCGCCTTGGCAATAGCTTCATCTACTTTCGAATAATCTGCCTGAAACAGATATCTTTGATTATATGTTGAATATATAAGGCTATAATGAGCATTGTTCCAAACCTGTCCAATGATATGCATAACTCCTAACTGATTTGAACTGTCAATAATAAATGCCGGATATATTGGAAAATGAATTTCATCTCTATCATACAATTTCTGTGGAAGTGTATCTGTGTTTCCTGTTCTAGGATTTATGTAATATATACAAATATCTTCCTGTTTAAATTCTTTTACATTTCCATTTTTATCTTTCCATATTCCATCTACTGTTTTTTCATAATCCTCACCAGCTATTGTAATATTGGTTCTATTTGTTTTTAATGGTTCATATAGAAGGGCTGTAATATATGTTGGAACACCATCTTTAGACACTATTGAATACTTAGTATCTCCTGTTTTTGACACATTTGCTAATTCTGTACTTATCAAACCATTCTGTTCATCGTTAGAAATCTTATAAATCTTTCCCTTATTATAATATGCTATTCCCGGAATATCAGAATCAATAACTGATGCATATGTACTTCCATCTGTAAGTTTTTTTACATTATTTCCATTGTCTATAGACATCTTTAATGTGGAAGATTTATATTTGCCAAAATAATAATCTTTTTTCACCACTTTTTCATTCATTACATCAGAAATATTTATCTGTTCAGTAGGTTCATCCCAAACCGTCACTATGTCATTACCTACTTTGGCAATTGCATAGGACGAAATATAATTACAATTTTTTGCAAAGACCATTGGAATAAGTCTTCCATTTTCATCAGTACTATTATCTTCTGAATAAAATGTATTATTATCAGGGTTATAGTAAAAGCCTTCTATTCCATATGCTTTCTTGTCTTCTGTATCATAGTACACTATCCATGACACAAGAAACTTTCCATCAATCTCTGTTACCTTTGGAGTATATGTACTAATATCCTCTGAATCATAATAAGAAACATTCGTGTCTTTAAATTCAACATTTGATGTACTGTCAAAGACAGCAAGAGATACTCGCATAGATTTTGCAATATCTTCACTGGTACTTGATTCTGTAAACTTTTTAGTGGCATTTGTCCAAACAATTATGCCCTTATCATTACCTGAATATACAAAAGGTTCCATATCCAAAGTACCGTCATCCTCAACAGATACCGGTACTGACCATCTTTCGTCTGTACCTATGGCATACACAACTTCAGGACAATTAATCTCACTCCTATCTCCTTTATCCGTAATGAAAGCCATTATTTTTCTTGTAGTATTAGGAATAGATGTCAACGTTACTTTGCCCTTACTATATGTGCCTTCCTGTAATAACGTATCAGAAACGTTACTGTCCTGAGCAGATATTATGGCAGGCATAGTGCCAACTAACAACGCAACAGATAATGTAAGTGCCACAAACCTTCTCTTAATATATTTTACCCTTTTCATAAAACTCCTCCTTTTACTTAAACATTTACAATTTCAAAGTTCATTCTTAATTCTTGTCCTTTTGACTCATTTTTTCATATGTAACTTGAAACTATTAATTTAATAAAATCCGTATCATCTGTATCTATAAATAATTTTACAATATGAACTTGTGAAAGTAAATACGAACGTTTTGCAAAAGGGAGCATATCATTTTTAAACTTCTCTCTATCTTTTTATATTGTACCGCCAAAGAGAAGATGACTGCAAACAATAGGCAGATTTTCGAAATTTTGCGAGTATAGTGTACAGCGATAAACTTACTGTTTGAGCCGAAGGCGAGTTTAAGTTTTCGCTGTACAATAGACGACGGAGCAAAATAAGAAAATCAACGTGTTTGAAGGCATCTTCTCTCTGCGATACATAAAACAATAGGGAGCATAAAAATTATATGCTCCCTTCTTACAATAATTACTATTTCTTGTTTAGTTCCTTTGAAATCGTGTTGTACACTGTCATTAAATTTACAGCTTTCACATTTTCATCTGTTGACAATTTAATCTTCTTTGCCTGATCATCATTAAAGTTTACATCTATATCTTTCAGATATTTAGAATACTTGTCATTAAAATATGTCTGCTGTGCATTCTTTATGATTTCTTCTTTGTTTTTTTCTGTTTCAGTCTTTAAATAACTGTTTACACAATATACAAGATAATAATCTTTTCCATCCTGTATAATGCTGCTTATTTCCGAATTGCTTAAGTTAAAAGCACTCTTTTCGTATGTTTTAGTGGCCTCATTTTTCTTTAATGTTTTCTCAAACACGTTATCTTCACTATACTGCTTTGCTTCTCTGGCAAATGTCTGATAACCACCTTTTACAAGGTCTGTAACTGTTTTAAGTGTGCTTTTAATCTTGTCTTCTTTAGTATTGTCAGTATTCATTCTGATGTACTGAATCTTCATTACTCTTGCTTCTTCATCGCTAATCTTTGCGTCTGCTTCTGCTGCCAGTGCATCGTAAACCTTGTCCGCCAAATAATAATTCTTATACAAGCTTTCCACGTTTTCCTGTGAAGCTCCGGTATATTCTTTTTCCTGACTTGTTAAGGATTTATAATACTCTGCCGCTTTAGTCTTAATCATACTGCTTTCATCTGTTGACAGGGAAATATTTCTTTCCTTTGCCATTGAAGCTAATGTATACTGAACTGTTATGTCTTCTTTAACCTTTTGCATTACATATGACTGCAGTGTCTGATTGTCGCTTACTTTGGCATTCCAATCTACTTTGCCACCAAAGTCTGCCTTGTAAGTTCCTGCTGTATCCATAAGAACAAGCATATATTCCTGTTTTGAACATACTTCTTTGTCTATTTTAAACATTTCACTGCTGCCAAGCCCCACTATCTTACCGATAACAGGTGTTTTTGAATTAAAACTGCATCCAGTAAGACTGCTTACTGACAATGCCACAACCAAACCTAATGCTACTATTTTCTTTTTCATAAGTTCTCCTTACATTCGTATTATATCTTCCAAAATCGTATTAACATTCTCTGCTATGTGTTTAGCTGAACGTCTTACCTCACTGTCTGCCCACTGCATTGCATAACTAAAATATGCATGGCCAAACATTTCAATGTCATTGTATCCGCCACCAAAAACGACTGTATCTTCTTCTGATGAATTAAACACATGCTGTAAAACCTGAATGGCATTACCTTTTGTTACATACTTTGCTGTAAGATATAGCTGTTCAGGGTTGGAAATTGCCACATTTGCATTCTTTGAGAATTTCTTATAGAAATACTCATATGAAGTCTGGTCAAAGCCTTTCTTTGCAAAAATAGTAATCTTGTTAATTTCACCCTTCATTGACTTTGTATCTTTTTCCTTTTCAGGTTCAATTCCCATTGTTCTCAAATAATTAATAAAATCAATATCTCTTGTTGTTACAACTGCATTTCTCTCACCTGAAAATAATAACTTATAATCCCTGTTCTTTTCCAGTTCATTTGCCACTTCAAGACACACAAGTCTGTCCAATGGAGTCTTACTTATAACTTTATCACGATATATAACTGATCCGCCATCATTACATATGTACACAATGTGGTCCTTTGCTTTTCCAAACATAGGATATACTGCGTCATAATTGCGTCCTGTTGCCACAGCAAAATAGACGCCTTTTTCCTTTAATTCCATTATCAATTCAATGGTTTCTTCCTGAACCATCTTTTCCCCGTTAGGAACTAATGCTGTTTCTAAATCACTAACTACAAAATTTATCATTACTTCACCATTTATTTTCTTATTTGTTTAACTGTTGAATATTTTCCATAAACATATATGCCTGACATATTCCTGTAGGCCATTACTTTATAATAATACGTCTTTCCTTTCAAAAGTCCAGTATTATTATAAGAAATTTTTGTCTGTTTTTTTATTTCTTTTATTTTTGTATATTTTCCTGTTTTGCTTTCACTTCTGTAGATAACATATCCACTGGCACCAGCCACCTTTTTCCAATAAAGTTTTGCACCTTTTGCAGTTGACTTTATTGATGTTATTTTCACTTTGGCTGGCTTTGGATATGCCTTTGAAGCCTTAGACTTACTTCCCTTATAAGTTGTCTTTCCAACCTTCTTATACCCTTTTATTTTATAATAGTATTTCTTTCCCGTTACAAGATTTTTATCTTTATAAGACACTGTAGTTCCACTTACTTTGGCTATAGTCTTATATTTTGAACCGGAAGTTTTTCTATATATCCAATATCCTGTTACATCACCAAGTTTGTTCCATGTAAGTTTAATACTATTGTATCCATTGTTTGTTGCCTTTATTGTAGCTGTTCCCGGTACAACCTTAACCTTGCATGTAACTTTTTTGCCATTGGCAGTTGTAGCTGTTACTGTACATTCTCCAACTGACTTTGCGTAAACATTTCCTCTTGATGTAACCTTTGCTATTTTTTTGTTAGATGACTTCCATGTAACATTTCCATCTGTTGTATTATTTGGAGTTACTGTAGCCTTTAATTTTTCTTTTGTTCCATTTTTTAAATTTAATGTTGTCTTGTTAAGTTTTATACCTGTTGCATGTATACTTTTTGCCAAAACATTTATTGTTGACACACTACTTTTTCCTGCTGCAGTAAAACCGTGTATTGTTACAGTTCCTGCGCCTATGCCTTTAACATTTCCTGCATCATCTACTGTTGCTATTGCCGGGTTGTCTGACAAATAATAAACTTGTTCAGATGTCTTTAAAGTTGTAGGAAGCTTCAATCTTCCTGCTTTTGCAATAGTATATTCACCTTTTAAGTTTACATATGCTGCCGAAACATATCCTGTGTATTTTTTTCCATCTTTCACAAAACTAACTTTGTACCAATACGGATTACTTAGCCATCTTACTCCATATTCAATGTCTGTATTAGAAACTTCTGTAACTGTAACTGCCTGATTCTTTGGTAAAACACCAACTGCATCATACGAAGTTGCAGGACCTTTTCTAACATTTACGTCACTATTTGCCACACCTTTTTTGTTTCCACTTATTCCAAGTGTAATTGTATTACTTTCATTTGGCATATTATTAAATACAGGTATAACAAATGTTTTGGCATGAGCTGCTATTCCAAGGCTTTGGTAAGCATCTGCCGTTGACGCTGCTTCTGATGCGGCACCTGATATGTTAGTCATATATTGGTGTGTATAAATTGAATATGTACCATTGCTCTTCACATTAAATCTTTGAAGATACATAGTATTCTGTCCTGCGTTAATGTACTTTTCACCTAAATACTGTGCCCCACCTAAAATAGATTTCTGTGGTGTGTTCCAAGGTCTTTGATAAGTACTTCCTGACTTTGCCCATTTTAAACCGTTGGCAATTGGATTAGCACTTGATGTAGCTCCAATATTATAAAAATTATAAATTCCTGTATATGTCTTTGAATATGTACCTGTAACACTTCCGCTGGCACCCATTCCTGCGTATTTTGAATTAGCTTTAGAACCAATTTCCTGCAAAATTTTTGAGGCAATATGGTACGCACTTACCTTTGCATTCTTTGCAGCAGTCATAATCTGTGCTGAATACAAAGTATTAGTTGTCTGATACTTTCCGGCCGTATCAATGTATCCTATATTGTTTTTATACATAAACGAACCCTGAAGTATTGCTTCAACACCTGCCTGTGTCTGAGATGAACTATCATATGCCAACTGTTCAAACATATATATGTGGTTTTCATCCAAAAAGTTTCTTGGATCCATAAAATATGCCACACAATTCTTTGATGCACTAACCCATGAAGCTCCATCTTTTGCTATGTACTTACCTGTAGATGCATTATAATCTCCAGCCAGATTTGACTTTAAATACTTACTATACGCATTCTCTATAAGGCTTCTGTTATGACTTGCCTCATTTTCAACGGCTGTAAAAAAATCCACGCCTGTGTTATCCGGTACAAACTTCCAGTTAGGGTATTTATTATGAAGTTTTCTTAAATATGTTTTATAACTAGCTGGAAAACCATTAATGCTTGTCTCAAAAGCGTCTGCTGCCTTAACTGTTGTATCCACTATTCCTGCATAATTTTCCAAACCTGTAACCAATACAATAATTAATATTACTGCAAGTATTTTCCGTATTAGTCCTTTCTTCAAATAAATCACCCTATCCTTTGTATAACAAGGTTTATGCCTTAGATGCACGAACCTTTACTCCTTTAGTTCCTCTTTTTCCGATTTTAAGCTTCCTTAAATCAACGGTTTTTCCGTTACATTTTACCACCTCATTATCCCCCGTATCAAGAAGGTAAACTTTAGAAACAAAATCTCCATCATTTAGTTTAATCCCCTTAACTCCCAATGTAGCCTTCTTCATTTCAGGCACTTCCTTAAGTGGGAATCTTAAGAATATTCCTTCTTCTGTCTGTAGCACAAGAATCTCTCTTGTATACTGTAATTCCTGTTCCTGTCCTACATCCATTGATGCAGTTGTATCAAACAATTCCATCTGTTCAAAATCTAATGGTTCAAAATCATCTGAGCCACCTGTTAACATTACAGGCATTTCTTCAACCTGTTCTTCTGAAATCTGCTTATTTGATACTCTTGTTATTTTAACTGAAACAACCTCATCATCTTTTCCAAGTTTTGTGGCAAGCATTGTTTTTCTGTTTGTTTCAAACTCGCTTCCATCTACTAACTTAATCATACCATTTTTAGTTGTAAACAAAAGTTTCTTATCTTTTATCATATCAAAACTTACAAGTGTCACTATGCTTTCACCTTGGCTACTGTAATTTCCAAGATTATCAATAGGTATCCCTTTCTCCCTAACCTTCTTAGTTGGAATGGCTGATACCTTAATCTGATGAACATTTCCATTATCTGTAAAGATACAAATACTATCTGTGTTCATACATCTGAAATAATATTTATTCTCTTTCGTAACAGATTCAATGTTTCTGTCAAATGCTGCCGGATCAAGAAGTTTTGAATATCCAAACTTATCCTGAACAAAAACAACTTCCTGTTCAACAAAAGCATTCTCATCAAATACAGCTTCCTTGCCATCTTCAATAAGAGTCTTTCTAGGCAATGCATATTCTTTCTTAATGGCTTTAAGATCTTTTTTGATAGTCTTAGTCATTGTTTTTCTATTTCCAAGAATATCCTCATACTGACCGATTTTGTCCATTAGTTCTTCATATTCTTTCTGAAGAGCTAATATTTCAAGTCCTATTAACTTAGATAATCTAAGTTCCAAAATAGCCTGTGCCTGACGCTCTGTAAAAGAAAGATTGCCTGCAAGAATCTCAGACTCAGGATTTTTAAACTTAATATCATCAGTTTTTCCATGTACAAGACATGCCTTAACCTGTTTCTGACTCTGTGAACCTCTGATTATTTCAATAATCAAATCAATAATGTTTGTTGCCTTAATAAGACCTTCCTTAATCTCTTTTTGTTCTAATGCCTTATTAAGAAGTGTTGTATATTTACGCTGTGCCAGTTCATACTGGAAATCAACGTTATATTTTATAATACTCTTAAGTCCCATAACTTCCGGTCTTCCATCAGCTATTGCTAACATATTTACACCAAAAGTATCTTCTAACTTAGTTTTTTTATATAAAATATTTTTTAATTTTTCAACATCGGCACCTTTTTTAAGCTCTAAAACAATACGAATACCGTTTTCATCTGAGCCGTTTGAAATGTCAACAATGTCTGTTGTCTTTTTTGTTTCTACTAAATCAATTACATCTGAAATAAACTTTCCAATACCTGCACCAATCATAGTATAAGGTATTTCTGTTATAACAAGTTTATCCTTTTCTCTGCCTTTGCCTTTTTCAAATTCTAATTTTCCACGAAGCTTAAGTTTTCCTGTTCCGTTTTCGTAAATGTCCTTTAAGTCTGACTTATTGGCTACAATACCACCTGTTGGAAAATCAGGTCCCGGTATAATCTGTAATAATTCTTCAGTTGTAATATTATTATTATCCATATATGCAATAACTGCATCTACAACTTCTCCAAGATTATGTGTTGGAATGTTAGTCGCCATACCTACAGCAATACCTTCAGCTCCGTTAACCAAAATATTTGGTACTCTTACAGGAAGAACTGATGGTTCTTTTTCTGTTTCATCAAAGTTTGGTACAAAATCAACTACATCCTTATCCAAATCTGCCAAATATACATCCTGTGTAAATTTCTTAAGTTTTGCCTCTGTGTAACGCATTGCCGCAGCACCGTCACCCTCAATTGAGCCGAAGTTTCCATGACCGTCAACTAATGCCATTCCCTTTTTAAAGTCCTGAGCCAAAACTACTAATGTTTCATATATTGAACTATCTCCATGAGGATGGTACTTACCCATTGTATCACCAACAATACGGGCTGACTTACGATGTGGTTTATCATAATTAAGACCTAACTGGTCCATTGCGTAAAGTACACGTCTTTGTACAGGCTTAAGTCCGTCTCTTGCATCCGGAAGTGCTCTTGCACAAATAACACTCATGGCATAATCTATATAGCTTTTCTGCATTACTTCAGAATACTCTGTTTTTATAATCTGCTCTGCCATTTATTTCTCCTAAATATCTAATTCTGCGTCTGTTGCGTGAGTATAAATAAAATTACGTCTTGGTGCAACTTCACTTCCCATTAACATACTTGTTACATCTGATGCCATTTTTGCATCTTCAATTTCTACCTGCTTCAAAATTCTTGTCTCCGGATTAAGTGTAGTTTCCCATAACTGTTTTGGATCCATTTCACCTAAACCTTTATATCTTTGAAGTGTAAATCCTGTATGATGTTTTCTATATTTTTCTAATGCCTTATCATCATATAAATACTCGCCTTCCCCCTTCTTAGGCACAACCTTGTAAAGAGGAGGTGTAGCAATATAAATATGTCCATGAGTTATAAGTTCAGGCATAAATCTATAGAAAAATGTTAATAACAATGTGTCAATATGAGCTCCGTCAACATCCGCATCAGTCATAAGAATAATTTTGTTGTATCTTAATTTTTCTATGTCAAAATCATTTCCATAACCTTCAGAAAAACCACAACCAAAAGCATTAATCATTGTTTTTATTTCTGCATTGGCCAATACCTTATCCATTGAAGCCTTTTCAACGTTAAGAATCTTTCCTCTTATTGGCATAATAGCCTGTGTCTTTCTGTTTCTTGCGCTTTTAGCTGAGCCTCCGGCAGAATCACCCTCCACTATAAAGATTTCACATTCTTCCGGTTTTCTGCTTTCGCAGTTTGAAAGTTTACCATTACTGTCAATTGAAAACTTACTTTTTGAAAGAAGATTTGTTTTTGTTCTCTCTTCTGCTTTTCTGATTTTTGCTGACTTTTCAGCACAACTAATTACATTTTTTAATGTTTCTAAGTTTTTATCAAAGAATAATGTAAGCTGTTCTCCGGCAATTGATTTTGTTACCTTTTCCGCATCCGGGTTATCAAGCTTAGTCTTTGTCTGTCCTTCAAATCTTGGATCAGGATGCTTTACTGCAACTACAGCCACAAGACCGTTTCTTACATCAGCTCCCGTAAAGTTATTATCTTTCTCTTTTAATATACCAAGTTCTCTTGCATACTGATTAATTGTAGAAGTCAAAATTGACTTAAAGCCTGTAATATGTGTACCACCTTCCTGTGTATAAATATTATTACAGAAACCTGAAATATTTTCTGTAAAATCATTAATATACTGGAAAGCAATTTCTACTTCTATGCCGTCTTGCTCTTTCTTAAAATAAATAATGTCAGTAACTTTTTCCTTCTCTTTGTTCATATCGGAAATAAAAGCCTTAATTCCGTTTTCTTCGTGGAAAGTTACTTCTTCTTCCTCTCCTACTCTTTTGTTTATAAAAATAATTGTAAGATTAGGATTTAAATATGCTGTTTCATGCAATCTGCTCTTAATTGCATCAGCCTTAAAATATATTTTTTCAAAAATCTCTGCATCAGGGAAAAATGAAACTTTAGTTCCTGTATCATTCTTTCGGCACTTTCCTACTTCTTTTAAATCATAACAAACCTTTCCCTGTTCATATCTCTGGTTGTATATTTTTCCATCTCGTTTTACATTAACTTCAAGCCATAAAGATAATGCGTTAACAACTGATGAACCAACTCCGTGAAGGCCTCCGGAAATCTTGTAGTTTCCATCTCCAAATTTACCACCTGCATGTAAAGTTGTAAAAACAACTTCGACTGCAGGTCTTCCAACCTGTTCATTAATGTCAACCGGAATTCCTCGTCCGTTATCTTCAACTGTAGCTGAACCATCTTTTTCAAGTGTTACTGTAATCTCTGAACAGTATCCTGCCAAATGTTCGTCAACTGAGTTGTCCACTATTTCATATATTAAATGGTTTAATCCTTTAGTTCCAACACTTCCAATATACATTCCCGGTCTTTTTCTAACCGGATCCAGTCCTTCCAGTACGGAAATGCTATTGCCATCATAATTATTTGCCATTATATTACTACCTTCTGCTATTATTGCTGTTATTTTTTTATTATTTTTCTACTATTCTTTAGTAGCTCTGCTTATGCCAAATTCTATTTCTGTCAAATTCTATTTTTTCTTAAAAAATCCACTTCCAAAATGCTTACGAAGTAGTCTGTCCTCATTTTCAAAATGGGCAAAATCATTAAATCTTTCAACATGATATGTTTTGCTTTTTTCATCATATAAAAGCTGTGAAATACTGCAGTTTTCAATCTGTCTTCCAACTGCAAGCCAGTTCTTATATGGAGCACCCATAATTCCTGTAACCAATGCTCTAAGCACACCACCATGAGTAACTATACAAATATTTTCATAACCTTTCTCAAGGCTGTCCTTTACTATGTCATCAAGTCCTGCCTTAGCTCTTTCATAAACCATCTGGCAGTTTTCTCCATCAGGATAAGTCATATCTGTTGTCATGGTTGAACGCTGTGCAAGATAGTCACCATATTTTTCATCAATGGCTTCATTAGTCATACCTGTCATTGCACCAAAGTTAGCTTCCTGAATTCTTTCTTCAATTACTCTTGGCTTATTAAGATACTTATTAATAATGTCTGCTGTTTCTTTAGCTCTTATTAACTGACTTGAATATACAACATCAATATGATATGTCTGTAATCTTTTTCCAACAAGGTCTGCCTGCTCTCTTCCTTCCGGTGAAAGTTCAACATCTACATTACATAATTTACTATTCTGTCTGCCATGTCTAATTAAATAAATATTCATTTTGCAATCCTTTCTCATCTATGCATATTGATATATGTTCTTTGGTATAACCTTTTTATGTCCTTAATATGCTATTCCTGTATCTTATCCTTATTATTACTGCTTATCAATATACTTAATCATTCCGGGTCCCAGCTTGTCTGTTGGTCTTGCTATAAAACCAAACTTCTTATAGAAATTCTCTCTCCCCACTGCACACATTAAATCAAGCATAATTCTTGTTCCAGGCAACTGAATCTCTTCAACATAATTAATCAGGCTTTCGATAATCATCTGACCTATGCCCTGTCCCTGATATTCGGGAATTACAATAAGGTCCTGTATATAACAGATTACAGCTCCGTCACCTACGATTCGCCCCATTCCAATAGGCTTGTCTCCATCGTAAGCAACCACAGTCAAAAGACTTCCCTTAATAGCTGCTGCCGCCTGCTCCTTTGTAAGACTACGCCAGCTTACAGCCGTTCTTAATTCTAAATATGTTTTTACATCTAATTCGTTATCTTTTAAGTACATTGTTTTTCCCTTTTTAGCCATTTTAACTAATATATTATACACTAGTTTTCCAAGGGGTTCAAGGGTGAAGAAGCTTTATCAGGTTCCGAAATAGGAGAAATGCATATAGTCTCGTCTGCTTCCCCACAGTCCCCTTTCAAAACCATATTTTTCTAATATTTTTACCAATTTGCAGTTTAATGGTATGGAATATTTGTTTTTCTTTGGTTTCCAAAATGAACCTGCCAAAACTTTTTTTCCATCTATCATATAGTTTTCATTTGAGTTGATGTCAAAGGCAAGTCCAAGGCAATGTTCTGATGTTGAACTGTTTCCACGCCAGTTGTAGCATCCCATTTCATGTATTGGAAATCTTTCTTTGCTTTTGTATATTTCTTTAAACATTTCTTTTACCGATGGTGCAATTCCTTTGTTTACTGTTAAATAGAATTTTCGTGTAAACTTTCTTCCTCCCTGCTTGTCCCATACTTTTACAGCTACTGTTGTCACATGCTTTCTTGCCTGTTTTGCATTTTTATATTTTTTATAGTATTTCTTTCCAAAAATACGTTTGCATCTGCTTTCATATGACTCGTTTTTGTATGTAAAATAATCGCAATATTTTTCAAATGGACTCATTTCTCCAAGAAGTTTTTTGCCCTTGTAGTTTTTGTATACCTGTATTTTATAATAATAAGCAACTCCATTTGTTAATTTCTTGTGTGTATATGTTAATTTGTTTCTGCTATTGTATGTTTTTAATTTTTTATAACTTCCATCAATTTTCTTAGAATAATAAATTATATATCCGTCAGCTTCACTATTCTTTTCCCATATTATTGTGTTTGTTCTTTTCTTTTTTGATGTTGCACTCTTTACCTTTGTTCCATTAATTGTAACCTGACAGCTTTTATAATTTGAAAAATCACCATAAAACGTTCCTTCAGAATATGTAACATATGGTCTGATTTTATAATAATATGTTTTTCCCAATTCAAGATTTTTTTCAGTAAATGTTGCCTGTGATTCATACTCTTGCCACCAAAATGTTTCCGGCTTATTTTCAACATTGGAAATCCACTTGTACTCACCGTCAACAGATTCACTTCTGTATATTGCATAACCTAAACAATCCTCTGTTTTGTTCCACATAATTGTTACGCTATGATTATTTCCCGCTTTTGCTTCAGTTATTGTAGGAATTTCTAATGGATTTACTATTCCTCCTGTATATACCGGATTACTTTCTATTTCTCTCTCTGTTTCATAATCTGTATACACCGTTGTTATTTTATAATAATATGCCATTCCTTTATTAGGATAATATTCAGTGTAACTATAATCAGGTGTCGTTGTAACATATTCATATGTTCCGTCTTTTGATGTTGCACAATAAATTTTATACTCCTGTCCTTTTAATTCCTCGGATGTTCTCCATCTTATTACAAAATTTCCATTTTCCATCTGACTACTTGTTATAATTGGTGCTACTAATTTAATATCTTGCGCATATACATTTCCTTTTATTCCCAAAATGCACATAACAGCCCAAAATAATATCATTGCTTTTTTTATGTTCTTAGTCATTTGTTTTTTCACTTTCTCCTTCTTTTGATTATTCTTTACAAATTATACCATATTTTTCTTTATTCTCTCCCAAAAGTTATCAATAAAAATAATCATTAAATTTATTCCAAAAAATATTACTACCAACATAAAAATATAAATCATACACTTCTCTGTTCCTATTTTTTCATAATTTAAGAAAAAATATGGATATTTGGGTACATTGATAAACTCTGCCTGACTGTTACATTTGCATCTTATAAAAAAACTGATTATATATACTAGTGGAAAAAGAAGCCATGTAACAGCATATCTCCACCTAAACAATCCTTTAGGCTGAAACAAAATCCAATCTAAAATAAACATAAAAGGAACCACATAATGAGCCAAAATGCTTTCTATTGGAAGTCCAAAAATCCATATACTATTGTTTGTCATCACTATTTTGTATTCAGAAAAGTGATATACCAAAAACGTACAGATAATACAGGATGTTGCCATTCCTTTAAAATAAATCAATGATTTTGCTAAAGTATCTTTTCCTCTGAAATGCTTTATAAGTAACACACACATAAACACTAAACAAAATATATTGCTCCATAACGTAAAAAAGCTAAATTCATGAGCATTATAATCTCTGTCATTTAAGTCGAAATGTATAAAAATTCCTATTCCACAAATAATTATAAATGTAATTCTATAAAATAATTCTAATTTGTTTTTCATTCTATATCACCTGTGTTCCCCTATGTACTTCGAATTTTGTTTTTACATGATTATTATTTACAGATATTCTAAATATATAGTTTCTAAAAAATAGAAAAAGCATTGAACCAAAATCTGGCACAATGCTTTTTTATATTTTATTATCATTATTTTTTTACAATAAAAAACTGTTCGTCATGAATAAACTTCTTATTAACTTTGTTTTTCATCTGCCAAACTCCTATCTGATTCTTTCTGTGAGTCCAACTTTCTTCTGAACTTTTCTAAGGGTTTTGTTTGCAAAATAAGCAGCTTTTTCATCATTTTCTTTGATAACGCTATTTAAATATGTTTTATCTTTCTGAAGTTCATAAAATCTGTCCTGTAAAGGTTTTAGTCTGTTAGCAACACACTCTCCTACTGCAAGCTTGAATTCACCATATCCTTTGCCATCAAATTCTTTTTCAACCTCTTCAATAGTCTTTCCTGTAATACATGAATAAATATTAATAAGGTTCTGAATACCCGGCTTATCATCTGAATATCTGATTTCCATATCTGAATCAGTTACAGCTCTCTTAAACTTACGGATAATTGTATCAGGATCATCCATTAACAAAATACTTGCATTAGGATTTTCGTCTGACTTTGACATCTTTCTTGTTGGATCCTGAAGGCTCATAATCTTAGCTGTTGACTTTCCAATGTATGCCTCAGGAATTGTAAATACATCACCATAAATTCCGTTAAATCTGTTTGCAATATCTCTTGTAAGCTCTAAGTGCTGCTTCTGGTCAACACCTACAGGTACAACATCTGCCTGATACAGCAAAATATCTGCCGCCATAAGTGATGGATATGTAAAAAGTCCTGCATTAATATTATCTGCATGTTTAGCAGCCTTATCCTTAAACTGAGTCATTCTGTTTAATTCGCCCATATACGTAAAGCAATCAAGGATCCATGCAAGTTCAGCATGAGCAGAAACATGTGACTGAAAATAAATACAGTTTTTTTCAGGATCAAGTCCTGCTGCAACGTACAATGCATATAAATCTCTTGCTCTCTTTCTAAGTTCAGCAGGATTCTGTCTAATTGTTAATGAATGTAAATCTGCTATTGCATAAAAACATTCATATTCTTCCTGCATTTTAAGCCAATTATCAAGTGCTCCCAAGTAATTTCCTAATGTTAATGTTCCTGTTGACTGCATAGCACTATATGATACCTTCTTATCGCCTAACATATTGTTCTCCCTTATATCTTTATTTTTTTCTTTTATGTTTTATATTTCTATATTGATTTGATTATCAAAGCACACAAGTCACCATCTATTTATTACACAGATTGACATATGCTTCTCTCTCTCATATTCTTATACATCATACCACTTTTTAAATGGTTTGTATATTTATTTTATTAAGCACTGCTTTAAGTTAAGCCTTTATTGCCCAGCGCATCTTTGTTGACCTTGCTCTTGGATTAGTGTTACATTCCTCTGCACTTGGTCTTATAACATCTTTTGCAACTTCACTGTAAACTCCCTGCTTCTGTAAAGCCTTAAATGATTTCTTTACAAGACGGTCTTCTCCTGAATGAAATGTAAGCACTGCCACTCTTCCGCCACTTGCCAAAGCATCCGGAAGTTTTTCAAGGAAATCATACAACACTTCAAATTCATTGTTTACATCAATTCTTAATGCCTGAAAAACTCTTGCACAGCTTTTCTTTACTGCTTCTTTTCTCTCTTTTTGTGGCACAACACATAAAGATTTCTCAATTACGTTTTTTAAATCAGTAGTTGTTTCAATCTTATTATTTGTTCTATTTCTTGCAACTATAGCTTTTGCAATTTCATATGCATATGGCTCATCTGAGTTTTCAATAAACATTCCTTCCAGCTCATCTACAGAAATATCTCTAAGTCTTTCTGCTGCCGAAATTCCTTTTTCCGGATTCAATCTTAAATCAAGTGGTCCTTCATACTTATAAGTAAAACCTCTTTCCGGATTGTCAATCTGCATTGATGACACCCCAAGGTCCGCCAAAATAAAATCAAAAGGTCCGTGTTCCTTAGCTACCTGATCTATGTTTCTAAAATTAGTATTTATTGTAGTAAGAACATCTTTCCCAAAACCTTTGTCTGCCAAACGCTTAGTTGTCTTTTTTATTTCAATAGGATCAATATCCAATCCATAGATATGTCCTTTTCCATCTAACTTCTTAAGCATCTGTAAAGTATGTCCACCATATCCAAGTGTGGCATCCAGACCAATCTGTCCCGGTTTAATATCCAAAAACTCTAGAATCTCCTTTACACATATTGAAATATGCATACCTGCCGGAGTACTTCCCTTGCTAATAACCTTCTCAATGGTATCCTTATATTTTTCCGGATTATGCTCTTTATACTTTTCAGCGTAAGTTCTTGGATGTGTGCCTTTGTAACGCACACGTCTTTTATGCGGCTTTTCGCTGTTTATATTTTCGTTATTATTTTCATTATTGTTTATGTTTTCGTTATTAATATCCATATTTTAACGCCCCTTTAAGCTAGAGTATGACTAGTATAACATATAAATTTTTCCATTTCTATATCAACAAAGAACACTTTATGCCTTCTGTTTGATTTTCACTATAATTCGTGTTATATTTTTCCTATAATTTTTAACCGTTATGGTTTGTAATAGGAGGAAGTTTCTATGGAAAAAATAGCAAGTTTTACAATAGACCATTTAAAATTATTACCCGGCGTTTATGTTTCAAGAAAAGATAAGGTTGGCCAACAGGTTATTACAACTTTTGATATTAGAATGACACGCCCTAATTTTGAACCTGTTCTTAATACTGCAGAAGTTCATACAATTGAGCATCTTGGCGCAACATTTTTAAGAAATGACTCTGAATTTAAAGACAAAACAATATACTTTGGTCCTATGGGATGCAGAACAGGATTTTATATGGTTTTGGCTGGTGATTATGATTCAAAAGATGTAGTTGAACTTGTAACAAGAATGTTTATATTTATGAAAGATTTTGAGGGCGATGTTCCCGGTGCATGTGCCAAGGACTGTGGCAACTATCTTGACATGAATTTAAATATGGCAAAATACGTATGCGACAAGTACTATAATGAAGTTCTAAAAGATATAGACGAAACAAGACTGGTATATCCTAAATAAAAGATTTTTCGTTGAAAGTTATTTAAAATAATATTGAAAGAAAAAAGCCATTGCAAACAATAGGCAGATTTTTGAAATTTTGCGAGTATAGTGTACAGCGATAAACTTACTGTCTGAGCCGTAGGCGAGTTTAAGTTTTCGCTGTACAATAGACGACGGAGCAAAATGAGAAAATCAACGTGTTTGAAAGGGCTTTTTTCTTGCAATATATAAATAACTTTCAACGTAAAAATAAGTTTAAACTAATGTATTACATATATCTTCACTAATACCAGTATTAATAAGTGTACCGGATAGAACCAGTAGAACATATATTTTAATTTCTTTGTTCCCGGTTTTTTGTTATAAAATGCTATGGGCAACACGCTTAACGCCCCCCACCACTGCACTCCAAATCCAAACATTCCAATGTTGAATACTAAGTTTGAAATTGCTCTTCCTATGTGATGATTATTAAACACATAAAAACATATAATAAGCATTACTCCACCGTATGAATATGATGTGTGGAGGAAGTATGCCATTCCAAAAGCTACTGCCAATGTTACTAATTCAAGTATTGTGTTAAGTCTTCCGGCTCCTATGTGTTTTAATATTTTGTCAGGATATGCAACCCTAAACATTGATATGGACTGTAATGCCCAGATTGCCATATAACCTATAAATAAAGTGAAGATTACGTTCTGTCTTGCCATATCATAGAATCTGCCATAAAGCATATCATAAGGAATCTCTGATACTAAGGCAAATATTCCAAGCCTGATTGCATGTTTTAATCTGTCTGATGTATGAAAAAATCCCTCAACCAAAACAAAACAGAATATTGGGAAGCTTATACGCCCAATAGATCTAAGTATTATATATGTCTGATGATTGTCCTGAAAAAACAAAAAACCTACGTGGTCAATAATCATTGTAATCATAGCAATTATTTTTAGGGTAAATGTACTAATCCCCCATTTATCAAGATTAATAAAAACTCCAAGACCTTTTTCTTTTAATTCACTCATTTTCTTTTTTTCCTTGTGTTTCCATTTATTGCCTTTTCTTATTTAGCCATTAAAACTACAATGCTTCTTGGTGGCACCTGAAGCATTCTCTCAATACCATCACTAGGTTCCTTAAATCCTGAATCTGTAGCAAAAACAACTTTCCACTGTTTTTTATTTCTTGCAGACGGAATGCCGAATTTAATCATCTCCCAAAACATATTGTAAGCTATGAATAAGTCTGCTTCATCTTCTTTTCCATCAATAGTTGCATATTTTCCACAATACATAACAGAAAAATGTCTGTTAAAATGACTAAAATCTGCATACCATGCCTTAGAACCGTGATAAGACATATCCGGCAAACCATATGACTTATAATCCATAAGCCTTGGCTCGCTGCTTAAATGCAAAATCTTATGCTGCTTTCTAAACTGAATAAGCTTCTTTGTAAAGTCAAGAATCTCCTTTGCCATGGCTGTTGTATTCCAGTTAGTCCATGATATTTCATTATCAAGACAATAAGGGTTGTTATTTCCTTTCTGGCTGTTACACATTTCATCTCCGGCATAAATCATAGGTACTCCCTGACTTAGCAATACAAGTGAAAGAGCGTTTTTAATCTGATGCTTTCTTAACTCATTTATTTTACGTTTTCTTGTATCGCCCTCAGCGCCACAATTCCAACTATAATTATAAACTGCACCGTCCCTGTTATTTTCGCCATTTGCCTGATTGTATTTCTTATCGTAAGAAACCGCATCATATAATGTAAAAGTATTGTGGTTAGCCACATAATTAACTACTGCCACTGCTGGCGGATTAGCCTTAATCTTGTAAGATATGGTATTTAACATATCCTCATCGCCTTTAATGAACTTTCTTGCTGATACCATAAAATCATCATTAAAGTTTGCCAGATTCTTATTTTCAACATTGGCATAAAAATCCGTATCCGTAGCAAAATTATAAGTAAAAATCTTTGTTGTAGACAAAAGATTGTCCGTCTGAATCATCTTCATGACTGCTTTTTCACAGTTAGCGTGAATACCGTCAATATGATATTCCATAACCCAATAATGAAGTGCATCCAAAATAAGTGTAGGATTAGTTCCTTCAGGGAAAAAGTATTCCATAGAAACCTCTATTCCGTTTCTATGAAGCTCTCTTACCATGTATTTGAACTCTTCAACTTCACTACCCGGCTTTGTGGCATAAGCATATGAAGCTTTCGGTGCAAAAGCATAACCGCTTGTATATCCCCAATAATTAAGCACAGGGTTCTCAATGCTAAACTGTCCCTTCATAGACGTTGCCACATGTGATTCCATTTCATTAAATTCATATGCCGGCATTAACTCTATCATAGTTATTCCAAGTTCCTTTAAATAAGGTATCTTATCTACAATTCCCAAATAAGTTCCCTTATGCTTAGCCTTTGAACTTACATGTTTTGTAAAGCCACGTACATGAAGTCTATATATAATTGTCTCATCATAAGGTCTTCTAAGTGGTGCGTCGTTTTGCCAGTCAAATTCACTGCTTACAATGCTTCCTCTTATATCAGTAGGAACAATTCCCCATTTTTCTTTTCCTGAAAGTGCCTTTGCATAAGCATCTGTCACAATCTTTCCATCAATAGAAAAATTATAATCATATTTCTTATAATCAAGCCCTTCAATGCTCATTGCAAAAACATTTCCTATAACCTGCGCATTTTCAAAAGGAATACGTGCCGCTTCATTGTTTTTTCCTTTTTCATATAAAACAAGTTCACATTTGCTTCCTAATCTTGCTGTAATGGCAAAATTAACCGTGTCGCCTATTACAGTAGCCCCCATCATTAAAGGATTACCTCTGTATACTTTTATTTTATTTAAATCCATTGTGTATCCTTTCCAGTCATTCTTAATATGCCCATATAGACACAATTTTGACATAAATTCTTATGCCCGAACTTTCGCATAGATAAGTGAATTATAACATACCCTTTTGATTAAAGAAACAAAATCAACCTACAAAAATAGTTTTATTAATTTTCCCACATTATCTTTTCTGTACTTTTACACTACATTTATTAAACCTTTATTGCTTAAAATTCCCAAAACTGTTATACTAATCTGTACGGGTGCGATAGCCCACACACCATTATTAAATAAGAGAGGTAACGAAAAAAATGATAAGTACAAGCAATGTATCTTTACGATTTGGTAAAAAGGCATTATTTGAAGATGTAAATATAAAATTTGTTCCAGGTCACTGCTATGGCTTAATCGGAGCCAACGGTGCAGGAAAATCAACATTTTTAAAGATTCTTACAGGTGAAATCGAACCTACAAGCGGTGAGGTTATTATTACACCGGGTGAGCGTCTTTCATTCTTAAAGCAGGATCACTTCCAGTATGATGAATGTACTGTTCTTGATACTGTTATTATGGGTAATCAGAGACTTTACGATATTATGAAAGAGAAAGATGCCATTTATATGAAGGAAGACTTTAGCGATGAAGATGGTATCCGTGCTTCAGAATTAGAAGGTGAGTTTGCAGAAATGAACGGTTGGGAAGCAGAAAGTGATGCTGCTACTCTTCTTAATGGTCTTGGTGTTGATACTGAATATCATTACAACCTTATGAAAGACCTTAACGGTTCATTAAAAGTCAAAGTTTTGCTTGCACAGGCATTGTTTGGTAATCCTGACATTCTTTTACTTGACGAACCTACTAACCACTTAGACCTTGATGCCATTGAATGGCTTGAAGAGTTCTTAATCAATTTTGACAATACAGTTATTGTAGTATCCCATGACAGATACTTCCTTAATAAAGTTTGTACACAGATTGCGGACATTGATTATGCTAAGATTCAGTTATACGCAGGTAACTACGACTTCTGGTATGAATCAAGTCAGCTAATCGTTAAGCAGATGAAAGAAGCTAACCGTAAGAAAGAAGAAAAGATTAAGGAATTACAGGACTTTATCCAGCGATTTAGCGCCAATGCTTCTAAATCAAAACAGGCTACTTCAAGAAAACGTGCTCTTGAAAAAATCGAATTAGACGAAATTCGTCCATCAAGCCGTAAATATCCATACATCGACTTTAGACCTAACCGTGAAATCGGTAATGAGGTTCTTACTGTGGAACATCTTTCAAAAACTATTGACGGTGTTAAGGTTTTAGATGATATATCTTTCGTTGTAGGACGTGAAGATAAAATAGCTTTTGTAGGTTCTAACGGCCTTGCAAAAACTACATTATTCCAAATTCTTGCAGGACAGATGGAACCGGATGAAGGTTCATACAAATGGGGAATTACAACTTCACAGTCATACTTCCCTAAGGATAACACTAAGGACTTTGACAGTGATGATGCAATTGTTGACTGGCTTACACAGTACTCAGACAACAAAGACGCAACTTATGTTCGTCAGTTCCTTGGCAGAATGTTATTCCCTGGTGATGCAGGTGTTAAGAAAGTTCGCGTACTTTCCGGTGGTGAAAAAGTTAGAGTTATGCTTTCAAAACTTATGATTTCAGGTGCCAACGTTCTTATTGTTGATGAACCTACTGACCACTTAGATATGGAAAGTATTACAGCTCTTAACAACGGACTTATTAAGTTCCCTGGCGTACTTTTATTCTCTTCAAGAGATCATCAGGTTGTACAGACTACAGCCAACAGAATTATGGAAATCGTTAACGGTAAGTTAATTGACAAGATTACTACTTACGATGAATATCTTGAAAATGATGAAATGGCAAGAAAGAGAGCTGTTTACACAACTGACGGAATGGATGCAGATAACTAGAATCAAATATTTTGATTTGCTTTTTTGCTTAGATTAATACATTTTATTATTAACAGTTAATTTTATGGAGTATCTATGAGACCACATACTATTACCTATCCCCCTGACGGTGTTGAGCCAATTGGGGTTATTGAATTTGTTCACGGAATGTGCGAAACACGTAACCGTTATGCTGCTCCAATGGAGTATTTCAACCGACGCGGATATATATGTGCCATTGCCGATATGCGTGGACACGGAGAAAACATATTAACAACTGATGACTTAGGCTATTTTGGCGAAGAAGGCTACAAAGGTCTTGTAAACGATGTTCAGGAATATACTATGTATCTTAAACGTGAATTTCCTAATTTACCTTTTATACTTCTAGGTCATAGTATGGGTTCATTGGTTGTAAGAACATATTTAAAGAAATATTCTCAGGAAGTTGATGCCGTTATACTTAGCGGTTCTCCTTCTGAAAACTCATTGGCTGCTGTCGGTAAGTTTTTAGCCAAGTTTCTTGCATTTTTTAGAGGCTGGCATTATAGAAGCCCTTTTATTGAAAATATGGTTAACGGTCCATTTGAGAAACCTTTCCTTAAAGAAGGTATCGTTAACTCTTGGCTTTCTACCGACAAGTTTATTGTTGAGGAATATAACAAGGATCCACTATGTGGTGTTCCTTTCACACTAAATGGGTACTACTGCCTTTTCTCATTAATGGAACAGGTTTATAGTAAGCTTGGCTGGACTAACAAGAACAAACAACTTCCTGTTATGTTTATGTCAGGTGGAGATGATCCCTGCCGTAAAAGTGATAAAGACTTTAAAAAAGCTGTTACCCACTTTAAACACTGTGGTTTTCCAAATACTTTTTCAAAGTTATATCCGGGAATGCGACATGAACTCTTTAATGAATTAAACAATGAAGAAGTCTACTATGATATTCTTAAGTTCTTAGAAATAAAAGTTGGTATTGAACCACTGGAAATTGATGAGGATTAATTATTATCTATAAATAAAAAGAACCACGCTAATTAGTTTGTTGCAATGCACTATTAATTAGCGTGGTTCTTTTTGTAAATATAAATGAATCTTTCTCTACAAATACTCTTCTATTTCTTTATAGAATTTGTCTAGCTCTTTTAATATTTTTTTATCTTTCGAAGAACAAAGATATCCTATTAATGATTGTTCCCTATCCTCTACGGAAAGTGCTATTTCTCCATTACCTGTTACTATTTTGTCATATAATTCCATAGACTCTTGTGGGATGTAATATTGAGCTACCGAATTTACTATAGTTCCATTATTGCTATAATCAGCTGTACCTACAGGTTCTAATTCCAATCCGTCTTCATCACCGGACATAGAAAAAGATTTTATTATCAATCCTCTGTACTCTTCTGCATAAATTGAAATAACGATTATCGTCTCCCTAAAATTATTCTCATCTGAATTTTTATTTATGCAAACATACGGTGTTGTATTCCATATCCACTTGTTTGATGGTCCTTTTTCCGTAAAACTTTTTTTGCCCTGTATTCTTAACGTTTCGACCTTATCATCACAAGTTAACTTCAAATTCTTGTATGTACTTTTTTTCATAAGTTTCTTTACAATTTTTTTGAGTTCCTTATAGTTATATTCTTTATGAACTACAACCTTTCTTTCTGCTGTTGCTGTATTTCCACTGCTGTCCTTTGCCTCATAAACCACTTTATAAGTTCCCGGTTTAGAGGTATCAACATTGTTCTCTATGACCTTAGGTTGAATTTTTTCCTCTGAATTATCACTACACTGCACCTCTGAATTTTCATCAAAATTCTGTCCCTGCGTAAGAAAAACATTACTTACGCTAAGTTTTGGTGCCTCATCGTCATAGACTTGTATCTTAACATCTTTTTCAACTGTTAAATCACCTTTTGTAATATCAACTTTTAAAGTATATTCTCCTACTTTGTCATATTTAAGATCACTTATATTTCTTACTGAATAAGTTGCACCATTCTTAGTTTCAAACAACGTATTTGTATTCAATACCATTGACTCTTTGTTCATCTTAATTTTGTCATTCTTTACAACAAGATTAGATGCAACCTCTTCAATCTGCTTATTATATGTTATCGTCTGATATGCTTTAATTCCTACTACAATCCCTACTGCAATAATAGCAATGCCTCCAATTATCAAAGCTTTTCTTCTTTTTTTCTTTTGATTCTCTTTCTGTTCTTTTTCAATTTTTTCTTTAGTATCTATTAGTTTCTGCATACAAATATTTATACGTTCTTCAGAATCTTTCCAACCTTTAATTTGTTTATAATAATTAATTGCCTCTTGCAATTTGTTTTCTGTTTCTTCACACTCAGCTTGTTTTGCCATATTATAAATATTGTCTTTTTGTGATACTTCTGTCTCATCTGCCAGCTTTTGTAGGTATTCTTCTGAAAAAACTTTATCCAATACATCAATTTGCGCACCACAAAAATAACAACTCTTTGATGTCAAATTGTTAATATGTCCGCAACTACATCTCCAATATCTATCATATTTTCCAAACATACATTTTGTTTGAAAACCATAATTATCTGCACATTTATTCAATTCCTTTCTTAATTTTTCCTGAAAAACAATTTCCTTTTCTTCCGTATCTGCTTCAACACCTGTTGTTTCTTCTTCGCCGCTCCATTCTTCTCCATTTTTGAAAACAACACGTTTTATGAATAATTTAGCATAAGATACTCTTGGATCATCCAGTTCAATAGGATTTTGACCTCCAAATGCTTCCTTAGGCTTTATCTCCAATGCACCTAACATAAAATCATCCACCGTAATCAGTGGGGTGTCTGTCAAATCATATCCTACGGTTTTCAATGTAATATTATCTATTACTTCATCTGAAATATTGCTTAATTTAAATTGAACCAAATTCTTTTTTGTTTTATTGTCCGCTAAAATTCTAATAGTTTCAATTCTTACAGGATAATTTTCAAATATATAATTTGTATAATCTTTTTCACTTAGTATTTTATATCTGTCTGCCAATTTTCTATCACTCCTTCTGTATTTTTAAATTTCAGGTAATTCATCTTCTTTCTGTGATTCTCCTCCAACTTTAACTGCTGTTCCAGTTACCACAACAATTATATTATTTGCATTTCCCGGTGATACTAAATTAACAGAGATTCCCACTATTGCATCCGCTCCCAATTGTATTGCCTTTGACTCCAAATGCAACATTGCTGTATTTACTGCCTTGCCGTACAATTTTTCCTGATTTGCCATTCCGCCACCTAATACTCCACCTGCCAAATAAATATCAGTTCCTGAAACTACTCCAAGATAGTTTTCAATTTTCTTTCCTTCAATATTCTCCGTTGTTGTTTTTAACATTTCCTTCTCCTTTTTTATTTATATGTCCGATAATACCTGTAAATTTATTTTACATTACTTTTTTAATATACACAACGCAAAAAAATTGCGTATCCTTTAAGTAAAACACTTAAAAGCATACGCAATTCTTTTTTGTATTAATAATTTCCCAATATTTTCATATTAAGCGCTTCTGCATTAATTCCGCTAAGAGCATTTACAACTCCAGGCTGATTAGCCCTACCCTCAAATTCAACATAGAATCTGTACTCCCAGTTCTTATCCGGTACAGGTCTTGACTGAATGCGTGTCATGTTAAGGTCATTGTAAATAATATGAGATAACATCTGATATAAAGTACCTGATGCGTGAGGCATTTCAAAACTAATACAAATCAAACCTGCATCTCTTCTTGCCACTCTCTGACGGCTGATAATAATAAACTGTGTTGTATTAGAATCATTAAAATTAATGCCTTTATGTAAAATATTAAGTCCATAAATATTTGCTGCATTTTCGCTGGCAATACAACCTCTGGACTTATCTGACTGTTCCGAAATATATCTTGCGCTTATTGCAGTATTGGCAAGATTAACCTTGCCCCAACCATGTTCTTCAATAAACTTGTTGCTCTGCATAAATGCCTGTGGATGTGAATAAACATCCTTTATATCATCAATTGTAGCTCCCGAAATACCGCAAAGACAATGTTCGATTTTCACATCAAATGTGTCCACAATATAATTCTGAAATTCTACAAGCAAATCATATACATCTGTTACAATTCCCGCTGAAGAATTTTCAAAAGGAAGAACTGCATAGTCAGCCTTTCCATCTCTAACATATTTCATTGCTTCTCTAAAAGTTGTAACATTAACGTAGTTAACCTTATCCCCGAAATATTCTGTTGCCGCCTGCTGGCTGTAAGCTCCGGGAATTCCCTGATATACTACTGTTGCATCCTCTGTTGGAAGCTTATCTACAATATCAAACCCAATATCATTGTTTACGCCTTCTTCATTTAAAAGCTTATACTGCATCTTACGACTCATAGCCATAATCTGTTCAAACAATTCCTCTACGCCGTGAGCATAAAAATCGTCTGATGCTTTAGTCTTTAAAGTGGCTATTTTATCAAGCTCTCTTTGTCTGTCAAGAACTGGCTTGCCTGTTCTAAGTTTATACTCTGCTACATTTTTGCAAACTTCCATTCTTTTTTCAAACAATCTAATAATGCTATCATCTATTTCATCTATTTCTTTTCTGCTTTCTAATAAATCCTTCATTGTATTCCTTATGCTTTCTTCAGTTTTTTCTTATTGTTCAGACATCTGTTTCATGCTACATCCACCACAACCTGCACATTTGTTATCCGGCTGTAACTCCTCTAACATCTGACTAACTGTTTTATTTAAAATCGGATGTACTGCATACGGTGCTATTTGTTTAAGAGGTTCCAAAACAAAAAGTCTCTTATGCATTTCCACATGAGGAATTAATAAATCCTTTTCATTAACTATATCATTATTATATAAAACAATATCTATATCCAAAGTTCTTGGTCCCCAGTGTATTTCACGGGTTCTGTTTGCCTCAGCCTCAATTCTGTTAACTGTAGCTAATAATTCTTTAGGTTCATACAATGTTTCTATTTCAACGCAACCATTTAAAAAATTGTCCTGTTCCACAGGTCCATAAGGTTCAGTTTCAATAAATTTAGATACCGCCAAAACTCTGCAATTTTCATCATCATAAAGACTATCAATTGCCTGATTAAGGTATCCCTCCTTGTCTCCTATATTTGAGCCAATACTTAAATAAGCCTTATTCCACTTTCTTGAAATTGAAACAGCTACATTTCCAAAAGGTAACTTAATAGGTGCATTAGGCTTATTAATAGTAAAATCAATAGCCTTAATCTTTGGAAACTCTTTCAAAAGTCCTCTTGTCGTCTGCTCTGCAACAGCCTCTATTAAGTCAAATCTATTTTCAGTCATAAACTTATTTATAAACTTGCACGCCTTTGCATAATTAACTGTATCCTCCAAATCATCGCTTAATCCCGGAGTTCTCACATCAGTATAAAGGTTAGCGTCTACATAAAACTTCTGACCGTTTATTTTTTCATCTTCATTGCAACCGTGGTATGCAAATATTTCTAACTGTCTAATCTTAATACAATCCATATTATTTCCTTTTTAGATAATATTTTTGTTTTTTAATCTTTAATAGCATTTAAACTTATGCTTTTAGAATCTTCTCAGCCATCATCATTGCCTGATAATTCTCTTTTACATCATGAACTCTAAAGATTCTGCATCCTCTTTCAAGTCCCATAACTGTTGTGGCAACTGTACCTGCCATTCTGTCATTCTTATCCACATCGAGAGTTAAACCAATAACAGACTTTCTTGATGTACCAAGAAGTACAGGATAACCAAGTTCCAAAATTTTGTCCACGTGCTTAATTATTAAAAGATTCTGTTCATAATCCTTTGCAAAACCAACTCCCGGATCTAATACAATCTGAGAATCCTTAACTCCTGCCTTGTGAGCTATCTCAACAGATTCCTTTAATTCATTAACTACATCATTAACAAAATCATTATAAGTTATAACATTCTTGTTATGCATAACACAGGCTGCTACACCTGTTTTTGCCACAAGGTCTGCCATATCTCTTTCGCCATACTTAAATCCCCATACATCATTAATCATGTCACATCCGGCTTTAACTCCGGCTTCTGCAACTTTAGTCTTATATGTATCAAGGGATACAGCAATATCAAAATTCTTCTTAATTGCTTCAATTACAGGCACTACACGACCTATTTCTTCTTCGTCACTAATAAGTGTGTAACCTGGTCTTGTAGATTCGCCACCTACGTCTATAATCTTTGCTCCATCCTTAATCATTTCTTCTGTATGCTTTAATGCAGCATCTAAGTTGTTAAACTTACCTCCATCTGAAAATGAATCAGGTGTTACATTTAAAATTCCCATTATTACAGGTTCTTTTTCTAAATCAAAATTGTATTTTCCAATATTCATATCATACTCCAATCTTTCTACTGTCCATCCCTAAAAATTGACAAGACGTCACTTCTAAGATTTCTGTCCTCTTCAAAAACTCCTGTACTTGCAAAAGTAACCGTCTTGCTTCCCGGCTTCTTAATTCCTCTTGCAGACATACACATATGCTCTGCCTGTGCCATAACAAGTACACCCTTTGCTCCCAGGTACTTCTCCAATGCCTTAGCTATCTGGTTAGTCATCTGCTCCTGAATCTGTAATCTTCTTGCATAAACTTCTACTGTTCTTGCAAGTTTACTGATTCCCACAACCTTGCCATTTGGAATGTACGCAATATGCACCTTTCCATAAAATGGCATAAGATGATGTTCACATGTTGAATAAAAAGTAATATCCTTTTCAATAACAACATTCTCATTATCACAAGTAAATGTTTTGGACAAATGTTCTTTAGGACTCATATTCATACCGCTACACAATTCTTCATACATTCTTGCCACACGGTCCGGAGTATCCTTTAGGCCTTCTCTATCCGGATTTTCACCAATTCCCTCTAATAAAAGTCTAATTCCTTCTTCTATTTTCTTCTTGTCAAACACGTCAATCTCTCCTTCCGGCTTTAACTGTTTGTTTAATGGTTACAGATTAATCTTACAACCTGTTTTAGCTCTCCTAAATAAGACAATGAACCAAACGCCAAAATCATATCGGCCCTGTTCTCTTTTATTGTATCTATTGATTCTTCCGCAGCCTGCTTCAAACTATCTGCAACCTGTACATTATGGTTATATTTCACCAAAGTTTCTGCAAGCTTGTGCCCGTCTAAACCTCGTGAATTGTTTGGCGTTATCGTAATAATTCTTTCTGCCCTGTCAGCAATAATTTCTGCTTCCTTGGAAAAATCTTTATCAGACAACACCCCCATTATAAATGTTATTCTCTTATTTGTAAAATATAAATCCAAAGTTTTCCTTAGTTCAAGCACTGCTCCCGGGTTATGAGCGCCATCAATTATAATTAACGGCTCCTTACTTATTACTTCCATACGTCCCGGCCAAACTGTTTTTTCTATGCCTTTTTTTATATTTTTCTCAATTGTATTTCCACTATTATTAATATTATTTTTCATACCAGTGCTATTATTCTTATCTGACTCATCGCATATATTGGTCTTTTCTGTTAATGCTTTATCAAGCACTAATGCTACCTCAACTGCTGTCTTTGCATTTTTAATCTGATATGTACCAAGAGCCTGAAGGTTAAGAATATATTCTTTATTATTAGATGCTTTGTATGTAACCTTTGTTGTTAAACCATCTATTTCCACATTCTCAGCATTTTCTATTCCTTCTGTATTTACATTATAATTTCTTTTTTCATTGTCTAACAAGTTATTGTCTTTGTTATTTTTAAATTCCTGTTCATTTGGAATTATAAGTTCTGAATTCTTCTGCTTACAAACCTGTTTTATTACATTCTCAGCCTCCACTGTCTGTTTCGACATTATAACAGGACAGTTCTCTTTAATTATTCCTGATTTAACTTTTGTTATTTCTTCAATAGTACTGCCTAAAAACTGGGTATGGTCAAGACTAATTGTGGCAATAACACTGCAAAGAACTTTTTCAAATACATTTGTTGCATCAGTTTCTCCGCCCATTCCACATTCAATTAAAGCTATATCACAGTTCTGCTCTTTAAAAAACATTAACGCCTCTGCTGTTTCTATTTCAAAGGATGTAGGATGTGGCAAACCTTCACTATACATACTGTCACATTTTTCTTTTATTCTTGTAAGCAAATCAGCAGATTGTTCCTCTGATATGTATTCGTCATTTATTCTTATAATCTCACGCTCATTAAAAACTGCAGGTGAACAATATCTTCCAACCTTATATCCTGATTCCATTAAAATATTCTGAACAAAAGTCATAATGGAACCTTTTCCGTTAGTTCCTGCAATGTGAACTACTTTAAGTTCATTTTGTGGATTGCCCAATCTCTTAAGTAATTCTTTTATGGTATTAAGTCCCAGAATACTTCCCAACTTATTCACATTCTTCAAATACTCTCTTGCTTCACTATAATTCATTTCCATATCCTCAATCCTAATCTATTAAACAGTCAACTTTAATAATAAAATCTAATTATCACTTTAATAATGTAAAAGAAAGGCCTGAACAATTTCAAGCCTTCCCTAAATCTCATTAGTTTCAAAAACTATACTAACGCTATTAATATAAAATTAATATAAAACTCTTAATCAAGCATATTAGAATAACTAAGATATTTCTTCATTACATATCCTGTATCCTTGCCATATTTAATCTGGCACCACTTGCCATTCTCTGAGATGACCTGTACTTTCTTACCTGCTCCTATCTGAGTTATAAGTTTGGACTTGGCACTTGCCGACTTACGCAGGTTCAAAACATCAGTAGTATACATATACTCTTCTGCCGTAGTAGTTTCCTGAACAGTAGTCTGCGCCACTGTTGTAATCTGCTTTGCAGTAGTTGCCGAAGTTTTTGCAGTCTTCTTTCCTGATGAACAGGACTTAGCCAAAACCATTACCAAAATAAGCACAACTAAAATTCCAACACCAATCGCTATTATAGTGTTTCTCTTCTTAACCTGTTGCTCTCTAATTAACTCTGCCTTGCGTCTTCTGTTTTCTACTATCTTCTTTACTTCTTCTTTTCTTGTTGCTTCATTGTTTGTCCCTGGCATCCTATCACCTCTTTATCTCTAAAGATGATTTAATTATCCAAACATACAAATCATCTCTATACGGATTATGACCTGCTTTACACTCCAACAGTCCTAAATATTATTCCTCGATAATTTCGTCATATTCTCCGTCTTCAACAATACTGTCAAACACTTCTGAAACCATGTCAAATTCTTCCTGTGTTTCAATATTGTCAAGTCCAGGCTCTCCATCTTCGTCTTCAAAATATCTATAAATAAATATTTCTCCATCTTCTTCTCCATTATCATGAAGTAATGCAATATAGTCCTGTTCTTCAACTTCAAAAATTGTAAGCACTTCGCATTCAATCTCTGAATCATCTTCCAATGTAATTGTTACAAATAATTCTTCATCTTCATTGTCAATATTATTAGTTCCCATCTTTTCCTCTTTCCGCTTTCCGCTATTTATTATCGGTATACCTTTTTTATACCAATTAGTTTGCTATAACTTTATCAAAACATACGGGAAAATGCAATAAAATAGATACAGTTCACAAATATTTAACTTTCTACAGCATCTCTTCAACAAACATGGACACTTCTATGGGGCATCCCAGCCTTTCCTCCACCGCGTATACATTTAAATAATCTATGGCTCTTGTTATCGCCACATAAAAAAGTCTGCGTTCTTCCTCAAAATCCCTCTCTCTTAATGCCTTTGACGTAGGAATTATTCCCTGATTAGCATCAACAATAAACACAGCCTTAAATTCCAATCCCTTAGAGCCATGCATTGTCATAATATTAATCCTGTTATTTGTGCCACCTTCTCCACTGCTCTTTTTACCAAAATTCTGACCTTCACTATTTTGTGCTGAATCAATGCTATTTATCCACTGTTCTAATGTATTAAACTTGCTACACTCCTGCACTAACTGTTCCAATTGTTTTAACAACCCTGACATTGGAATATTATTTTCAATGGCATACAGGCGCAAATACTCCTCATAACCTGCACCCTTTCTAATATATGACAATGCTGCCTGAGGTGGTAGCTTTCTTATCATCTCAATATGAAATAGAAAACTGTCTATGTTGTTTTTACTATAAATTCTTCTAACAGCGGAAATATTCATATTCACGCTAAGAACAACCTGCCTGCTTATGTATCTTTGAGGCTTATTTAAAACATATATTAAATCTTCATTGAAATATGTGCCGTCAAACTTTAATGCTCCTCTAACATAAGACAAAATATCCTTTGCAACCATACCATTATAAATGTTACTTCTATGCTTTCCACTTTCCGCTTCTATCTTTCTGTTTTTTAAAAAACTTGAAATCTCCTGAATCTGACTATTATTCCTAACAAGAATAGCCATTTCAGACAGACTAATCCCCTGATTTTCATATTCCTTTATTTTGGATACTACAAACTTTAATTCTTCCACTTGATTTCGAAACTTTCGTATATCAGGTTGAAAATCCTTATCATTATTAGCGTGAGCACACTTATCTAATCTGGTCTTATTATTTTCAATAACACGACCTGCCACATTAATTATGGACTGAGTACTTCTGTAATTGACATTCAAGACAATAAGTTCAGCCTCGGGATAATAATCCTTAAACTCAATCATAATCTCCGGTCTTGCTCCACGAAAACCATAAATGGACTGGTCATCATCCCCCACCACAAAAATATTGTTAAGAGGACTAGCCAACAACTCTATTATATTCATTTGGATTCTGTTAATATCCTGAAACTCATCTATTAAAATATACTTATACAGCTCCCTCCACTGTTCAAGTATTGTATGATTCTCACATAACAACAAATAACACTCTCTTAGAATATCATCAAAATCCATCTTGCCATCCTTCTTCAACTCCAAATTATAAGCGTTATAAACCTTTATAAAATCCTCTTTCTTGCAGCAGGACGGCTCATATTCCTGAGCATTAAGCATATTACCTTTAATATTTCCAATATCATTAATAATGTTCTGAGACAATTCTGAAATATCATTAGAAGAAATACCATACCTTCCAATAATCTCCCTTATATAGTCCGTTTTCTGCCTTTCAGACAGAATCTCCGTTGCTTCATACCGCCTTGATTTTCTCAAAATCTTATAAAAGACGCTATGAAAAGTGCCAAAGGTAACCAGTTGTCCCTTCCCCCCATTCATTAATGTAGAAAATCTCTTCTGCATACTTACAGCCGCTGCCTTAGTAAAAGTTACAACTAAAATATTCTCCGGGCGCACTTCCGCCTTCTCTATTAAATTCTTAATTCTATGGGTAATAACTGTGGTCTTACCAGAACCCGGTCCTGCAAGAACCATGGCCGGACCATCCATATGGCTGATTGCCTGAATCTGTGATTTATTAAACATATATACAACCTTTCCGGTTGTTTCTCTCCAAGTACTGAAAGTCTACCACAGTCTGACTAAAGTGTAAACAGGTAAATGTGATTTCTTATGTTTTCTTATTTTTTCAAAGAATACTCAGATTACAAACAAAAGCTTTTCTATTATCCGGAGAATTTTATTATTAAAAAAGACCTTTGATATGCTATTTACAGCTTTAATCAAAAGTCTTTTTAATGTTTTTAACATTTATATTATTTTAAAATCAATCTATTAACATTTATTATAGTTATTAACCTGACAGTTACTCGCTTAATAACTATATTTCGTATTAAAATTATTTTGATAATAATTCAATACCTTTCTTAATTCTGCTAATTGATTCTTCTTTTCCGATAACTTCCATAATTTCAAAGGCCCCGGCAGGTGTCATCTGCTTTCCTGAAACTGCAGTTCTAAGTGGCCATAAAGCCTGACCATTCTTGCAGCCCTTCTTTCCAATATATTCAAATACTGTATCGTGAAGTCCGTCAACTGAATAATCATCTGTTGCTTCAAGAATTGGAAGTAATTCTGTTAACACTTCTAATGAATTTTCTGAATTAGTTTTCATCTTCTTATGAGTGTACATAGCCACATCATATTCAGGTAATTCTTCAAAGAAATCAACCATATCCATAAGTTCTGGGAATGTTTCAATTCTAGTCTTAACCATATCAAGAATCTTCTCTAAATCCAAATCCTTAGTAATAACTTTCTTGATGTATGGCATAGCTTTTTCATAGAATTTTTCATTGTCCATAGCCTTAATGTATTCCCCATTCATCCATTTAAGCTTCTGAATGTCAAATACTGATGGGCTCTTGTTTACCTTGTGATAATCAAATTCCTTAATCAACTCATCAAGTGAAAAGATTTCTCTATTGTCTTCAGGGCTCCATCCTAAAAGTGCCAAATAGTTAACAACTGCTTCAGGTAAAAATCCCTGTTCAATTAAATCTTCATATGAAGCGTGACCTGAACGCTTGCTTAACTTCTTGTGATTTTCATCTGTAATCAAAGGTAAATGAACGTATTTAGGTGGTTCCCAACCAAAAGCTTCATATAATCTCTGATATTTAGGTGATGAAGAAATATATTCATTACCTCTTACAACGTGAGTAATCTGCTGAAGATGATCGTCAACAACGTTAGCAAAATTGTATGTTGGATATCCGTCTGACTTAATCAAAATCATATCGTCAAGTTCTTTGTTTTCAACAGTAATCTCACCATATAATTCATCAACAAAAGTTGTAGTTCCTTCTGTTGGCATGTTAATTCTAATTACATAAGGCTTGCCTGCATCAAGATTTGCCTGGATTTCTTCTTTTGATAAATGAAGACAATGCTTGTCATAAACTGTAATCTCTTTTCCATCTTCACCTACAGAAGTCTTCAAAGATTCCAATCTCTCCTTATCACAAAAACAGTAATATGCATCTCCTGATTCAATTAACTTCTTAGCATATTCAAGATATAAACCTGATGCCTGACGCTCGCTCTGAACATAAGGACCAAATCCCTTATCCTTATCAGGACCTTCATCATGTACAAGACCTGTTTCAGCCATAGTTCTATAAATAATATCAACTGCGCCTTCAACCAAACGCTCTCTATCTGTATCTTCTATTCTTAAAATAAAATCTCCACCTGCATGCTTAGCAATCAAAAATTCATAAAGTGCAGTTCTTAAATTTCCTACATGCATTCTTCCTGTTGGACTAGGTGCGAATCTTGTTCTAACTTTTGTCATTTTCACTTTTCTCCTACTATGAAATACTATTTGAGATTATATCTCTAACTAATATAGTATAGTGCAAAAATTAAGGTTGTGCAAGGGGGTTTACCACGCACTGCGTGGTATTTATAGGACATAATCTATATCATAATAATTCAAAAAATAGGTACTCACATTAGTGACTATATATATTAAACATATAAATTTAAGTCTAGTCACTAGATTTTTCTTTTTAATCTTCCCTTCCAAAAAACAAATATGCGTATATATTTCCTCTATATTCCTCTGGAATTTCCATTTGTCTTTTGACTACATCATTAATAGTTTTAAATCCATTTTGATGTAAATACTCCAATGCTTCCTCTCGAACCTTTAGACTTTCTATACTTTGTCTTTTAGTTTCGTCAGGACTTTGCATACAATTTTAGACATATTCAATGCCCTCCTTTAATTTTCTAGGCTCTCAAACTTTTGTTTTGTTTAGTTATATTGTTTTTAATTATTTAACTGCTAATTTTTCACAATCATCAATTAAAGCTCTTATTGCATCAAATTCCATTTTGACTAATTCCTTTGTTGGAAGCTTCTCTTCTGCAATACGCATAAGATTTTTGTTTATTTCTCTAATATTTACGCTTAATTTTCTCTTTGCTGTATCATTCATAGTTATATCTCCTTTGTTACTTTTTGTTAGTTTAGTTATTCTATATCTTTAAGTTTTTTACAATTGTGTGATTTGCGCTTGAATTTTGCCTTTTCATCCACATATTCCATTATATCGCTGGGTTGACAATTCAATTTTTTCACATATTTTGTCTATGTTTTACACTTATGTGAATTTACAAGGCTCTCAAACAGTACAGGACGACATTACTTAAGGTTCCTTGTTTTACACTTATAAGAAATTACAAGGCTCTCAAACATGTTCTCGTTACTGTATGTAATGTATTCAGTTTTACACTTACAAGAAATCACAAGGTTCTCAAACCAATGATGCAGACGAAAAAGGAGATATACAGTTTTACACTTATAAGAAATCACAAGGTTCTCAAACATATAAGATTGCACTTGGTATGAACAATCCAGTTTTACACTTATAAGAAATCACAAGGTTCTCAAACCGCATTTCCGTTACTTCATTCTTTACATCAGTTTTACACTTATAAGAAATCACAAGGTTCTCAAACAGAAATTACTACAGGTCGAACCCGACAACAGTTTTACACTTATAAGAAATCACAAGGCTCTCAAACGTGTTAATCCTGTGGCTCTGTATTCCTGCAGTTTTACACTTATAAGAAATTACAAGGCTCTCAAACTGAGGAAGGTGAGACTTCCGAAAAAAAACTGTTTTACACTTATAAGAAATTACAAGGCTCTCAAACTACCCGTCAATATTAGTAGGTCGGTTAACCGTTTTACACTTATAAGAAATTACAAGGCTCTCAAACGTAATAAACTTGATTTGCGTAGTCGTTTATGTTTTACACTTATAAGAAATTACAAGGCTCTCAAACAGGAAAAAAATCCTACTACCTTTATAATTTGTTTTACACTTATAAGAAATTACAAGGCTCTCAAACGTATCATTATGAGCACCCACTAACTTAGTCGTTTTACACTTATAAGAAATTACAAGGCTCTCAAACAAAGAACCGAGTGACAAAAGTTGAAAACGAGTTTTACACTTATAAGAAATTACAAGGCTCTCAAACGAATATGGCGAAAGAATCACTAAGGATATTGTTTTACACTTATAAGAAATTACAAGGCTCTCAAACTCAATGGCTGACAGCCTGACAAGTTCGTTTGTTTTACACTTATAAGAAATTACAAGGCTCTCAAACCACCTTTGCTATTGCTTTTTCGTACTGCTGGTTTTACACTTATAAGAAATTACAAGGCTCTCAAACCTTCCAACTTCATTTTCAGAAGCCGTTCTGTGTTTTACACTTATAAGAAATTACAAGGCTCTCAAACATTTTGTTTGTCTTTTTTCCGTTCTTGATAGTTTTACACTTATAAGAAATTACAAGGCTCTCAAACCTCAAATGGTCATCACCGAACCTATATACCTGGTGGTATTGTAACTTCCGATATCTTTATTTTACAATTAAACACCTGTCTTTGTCTATAATAAATGTTTTTTCATTATCTAGTACAAAACGTTCTTCTGATTCAATTAACAACAGAAAAATTTTCTTATAAAAACAAATCTTTTGAAGATTATCTATTTCCTCTTCTGTTAAATATTCTTTAATATTCAAAAAAATAAGTAACTTTATATATAAAATGTCTGCTAATACTTTTACATATTCTTCTATTTTTTCGCATAAAGAATTGTAGTTTTCTCCAATTCTTACATTGTACAATTTGAATATAGATTTCCATTCGTATTCTAAATTGTATTCCAAATTAGAATACTCTATCTTACTACATATATCATCTAATGTACCTACTATTTTTCCATTAATGAAATTATACTCTTCAACACATTCAGATGCTACTGCTGTTAACTGTTCAAACAACTTTGTTGCTATCTTTTTATTGTTAAAATCTATTTCGAAAGGATTTGTGATAAATTCAACTACTTTATCAAATTTTACATTTTTCTCAGCCGATAAAACAAAGTCTCCTTCATCGCCCTTCAACTGAAGTATTAGATTTTGAATAACATCTATCATATGTTGTTTGTTTTCCAATACCAATGTGTTAGAAATATTTTCTTCAAACTCTATATCAAGATTATATTTGCTGTTTACTAACTTCATAAAATAACTATCCTTTCGTCAGAATCAAGTACTTCACTTTCTTTTTTCCCAACAATATACTCTATTCTTGAAAATTGTTTTTCAGTAATTTTTAAAGTCTGAACTAATCCTGATGGTGGCTTATTTTTCCTAATATTCTGTATAATCAAATCTGCTGCTGTAGAATTTTGAGCCAACTTACAATAAATGCTTTCTTGCATCATAAGAAAACCATTCTTTATTAAATATTTTCTAAAATGTGTGTACTCTCTTCTATCACTTGCTGTAGCTACAGGCAAGTCAAACATTACAATAACTCTCATATATCTATAACTCATTATAATAGAACCTTATTAACGAAATATCTCTGTCATTTAATGCATCAAAAACACTTCGACAGTAAATTTTTATTGCATTGGTCACCACTTCCATCTTTCCACATATTTCAACCTCTTTGTTTAATAATTCAAGCATTTTTCTTTTTTCTTCTGTTTCAAATTTTTCCGGTATTAACTCGACAACAAGTTGGTCTACTAATGGTCTAAATGGCTCCATTAAATCTGAACTTAAATTAAATTGATTAAACATATTATCGTGAAACAATCCTATCTGTGTCAAATATCCTGATGACACAATTTCACGATTAAAAATAGACAATATAATACCGTATCCATAATTTAATGCCGCATTTATAGGATTCTCATCTGTTCTTGTAAACTTTTTTCCAAACAATGTATTAAAATAAACTTTTGCTGCATGACCTTCTCTGTTCGTAATATCACCAAACTCTACTTCTTCCATATATTCAAATAACATATTTGCTTCTTCTTTTTGATAACGTTGTAACATTAATGCCTGTTGTTTAATTTTCTCGGAAACAATTTCTGTCCATATATGGTCCTTGTCATCTTTTGTCCATTCAATTTGCTTTCTTATCTTTGAGCTTGTATCATGACTTCCATAATATGAAACCAACTCGCTACAAGGATTTCTTTTTTCATCACAAAAAACGACTTTAATCTTATTTTTCATTAGTTCACTTAAGAGATAGGATGTCATAGACACTGCTGTACTTTCCACTATTAACATTCCTATCTCGTTTAAATGAATCTTAGTAGTTTTTTCTCCTCTAACTACCATATACCCTATTTGATAGTCCAGTTTAGCATTACTTGATATTACGACTGTTCTCCAACTCATACTGTTAACAGGTCAATTTCATTCTCGTATAGACCTGTAACCGACTGATTAATTAGCTTACATTCCTTCAACTTGCTAATTTCTTTACTAGTTCTACAGTACGCCGAATTTGCGCTCAAACCTAATTTAGACAGATTTATTTTTGAGACCGAGTCCTTGGAATAATTTACCATTTCCAACAAAATTTCTATTTGTTCTTTTATTGATAACGTTTCGAATTTCTCCATTCCCTTTTCAAATGCCTCTATTGCTACAACAACTCTCTTTGAATAAATTCCTTCCGAATATTTTTTTCTTAACTTTTCATATAATTCAATATTCTTTTTGCTGTTTATTTTTTCACTTATATATTCATCGTTTGCTTTTGACAATTTACGTATATATTCAACATCTTCTTGATTCATTTTTAACTGCACTGCATTTCCCCATACAATTCTATTGTCACTCTTTGCATTCAAGTAATAATAGAATCCATTGATTTTGAATACTGATTTTATTTTTATTTTTGCCATTTTTATTTCAGGCATTTCATATCCTAAAACTTTAACACAATATTCTTCTAAATTTTCAATCGAATCATTCAAATATGCTGGATATCCTTCTATTGTTCTAATTTTTTTCTTTCCCTTCATATGCTCTACTAAAAAGAAATATTTTATTGTAATCGATCCATATCCTCCATACCTTTCAACATTTTTCAATCTTTCTTCCGTTGTTTTTATTGGCAAATATGAATTAGCTTTTGCTTTTTTTGCTGAATAAATATTCTGATCTGTTATTCCTCCATTTTGTCCCGAATGCTTTTCATAATTCATTCTAGTAACTAGTGGCGTATTCTTAGCCATAACACTTCTTACGTTTTTAATGCTTTCTCCACCTTTTGTTGCCCAAGCTGTTTTACCATTTCTTGCAACAGGATACTGGAACATATGATCCATATGATATTGGTGTTTTTCAGGATCTCTTTTATAATCCTTTATGAAATTCAACGGATTACGTGTAAATTTAGTATAATAAACGTTTCCCACAACAACATTTAGATAAGCATCCTGTGCATGATGAAAATCGTTAACATTTCTACACTTAACAAAATTAAATTTATGTCTAAAATCACTTACATTTCCAGCTTTTACATAAATTATTTCTGTAGATGGAAATGTCTGTTCAAACAAATTTGTTATTGCTTTTGTTCCCTGTCTTGTTTCCACAATTTGTCTACTAATAAAGTTAGCTCGTTCATCATCTGTAAATTCATCTCTTCTAGTTAATCTATTATATTTTTCCTGTGTAATAAAACCTCCTTCTCTTAGACTTCGCCACATAAATTCCATATTTTTTCTTATACTGGATTCTATCGGGAAAGTATCACTTTTATGTGCATTAAAATTCTTTTCAACCAAAACTAAATTGTTCTCAATGCTATCATCTTTCACAAAATGTCTAGGATAAATATGATCAATATCATATAAATTATCATTGAATAAGTCTTTTAATTCTATTGGTTTACCTGAATACATACATCTTCCCTTTTGAACATAATAAAGATATAATTTCTTACTTCTATATTCAGCCTCATCTCTACCTTCTATTTCTTTTTTCCAGTTTCGTTCTTCTTTTTTACAATTAGCATACAAAGCTAACAGCTTATTCTTTCTACTTTCTTTTCTATCTTTTTTTGCATTAACATCTCTTGCCATTTCGACAAAGATTCTTTCAGGCGGATAACCTATTGTTTCTACTAACTCTTTTAAAACCAGAATTGTCTGCCAAACCATTCTCTTAACTGGAGCTGAAATATAAAGTTCATCTAAATCCTCATATTCTATGGTTGATAGAGTTTTTTCGATTTTATTGACTCTCTCCTCTATTTCAAATGCATATGAGAATTTGTCTTTTGTCATTAATTCCATAAAGTTGTAGTTATCATTCCACATTTTTGAAATTATAGAACACTGTTCTCCTGTACTTATTTCTACTCCAACTAATTCTAATAGTTCTCTAGAGAATCTGCCCCAATCTTTAAACTTCAAGCCTAATATTCGTTTAATTTGTTTTTCATTTAAAACTTCGCCATATAATTCTCTTATTCTTTCTTCCAAGAACTTCTTTGAGTCGCCATATATAGTTGAATAGTAAATTATATTTTCTGCAATCTGCTCCTGTTCATATGTTAATGTGTCAGTTTCAAATATTTCCAAAAACTTTTTATAATTTGCAAGTCTGTTAGTAAAATCTCCATCTATTCCTGTTAGTGCCGGTTCATCGCTATTATCAACTAAACCATTTTCTTTAAGGTATTTTACTATTGCTTTTGCTGTCACTTTTTTACCTTTTTTGAATAATTTATTATAAATATCCTGCTTAGTCTCAACACTTATTTTCTGTTTATTTACTTTAAGATTATTTAGTTCATTGAGAACCATAAACTTCTCATACAATAATGAGTTTTTAGGTAACACCCTTTCACCATTCAAATACGTGCAATGATTTATCAGGTTGCTAATAAAGTTTTCTGATGATTTCTTTATATCTATTTTCTTCTCAAAATTCCATGGGTATACTCTACCTGACTCTTTTCTTACTGACCATACATTATTTCTATGTGTAGTAGCCTTTTCATCTAAGCTGTAACTAATTGGTCCAACATAATAAGGTATTTGAAAACTAAACATCTCAACTATTCTTTCACTTACTGTTAACCCGCTCTCATCTTTACTTGACAAAAATGGTAAATAAATCTCTGCATTTGTCAAAATTTTCTTTAATTCCTTCTTATGTACCTGATTAGGTATAACCCCGTTGGATGTTGTAATCTGTTTAGGCAAAAAAGTACCTTTCTCAATTTCATCTTCAATATAGATTTTTTCTTCACAATCATCCCATTCCTTTATTGCTTTAAGAATGCTCTTGAAAAATTCTTCTCTGTTACATTTACTTCCACGTCTAATGCTTTCATTTTTATAGTTAACTGAGCCAACATAAGAACTGTAGTTATTATCATTCATTTGGCGAAACATTTTATTATATTCAGTCATAGAATTTTTCTTAAAAAAGCTCTTTAATATTTTTAAATCTTTTTCGTGTTTTTCATATGCTAAAACTCTTGCCTGTGAAATATACGCTTGTCCGTTCATTATATTTTCAAGAACTGACCAGTCATGAATTTGTTTTAAATTCATAACCATTTCAAAATATTCTTCACTTAAATTATCCTCTAAAGTTATTATCTCTTCATCATAATTAGCATCCCTAAAAGACATTGAGAAATTAACAAGTTCTTCTGAAAAACTATCCTCATCAAAAATTTTTGACAATTTTCCTTTCAAACCACATACCAATTTAAAAATTTCTGTTTCTCTTTTATTTTTGCTCTTTGATAATTCAAATATATCTAATAACTTTTCCAATCTTCCTGTATTAGACAAATCCTTAGATGAAAGAATATTTTTTATTTCTGAAATATCAACCTTTTTTATTGCAATATCAAAATTCTCATATAAATCATTGTATAATTTGTCAATATATTCATCTAAATTTCCACCACTTTTTTCATCTAACGTTGCATTTAAGAAGTGTCCTCTATGTTTGAACATATTTAATATTGCTAAATAAACTAATCTTACATCATATTCTTTTCCGTCTATATCAGCCTCTAATAATGCTTTTCTTAAGTGAAATATTGTTGGAAACTCCTTATGGTATTCCTTGTCTGTATATCCTGAATCTGCAAATAAAGCAAAAGGTTGGTGTTCTCTTTTATCTTCCTCGTAATATTTGCTATCTTCTAATCTTTGGAAGAATCCGTGATCTTTTTTATTAATTTCTTCTGCAAAAACTTCTTTTAAATATGCAATTCTTGCTTTTTCTCTTTCACGTCTTCTTCTTGAAACTCTATGACTTCTTCGAGCTGCTGCAGTCTCAGCTTCGCTAAATAAACGCACTCCCCAGAGATCTTTTCCTTTTTTTCTAAGTAACTGATACTTTTCATTGGTTACTGCCCATCCTAAAGATGATGTTCCCATATCCAACCCTAAATAATAATTTTGTTCCATTTTCTTATCCCTCCTATTGACAAATTATTTCTTTATGATATACTCAACTTGAAATTACAAGGTGAGTTCAAATAAGGATTTATCCGACATCGCCGCAAGGCTCACATCGTGTGAATTAAAAAGACTTTTCATAAGTCTTTTTTTATTGTCTAAAAACTTATATCTAGTATAACATTTTTTACTCTAACCACCAATCTCTATTTTCCTCCCTCCATTATCTTTTCCAACGCCCAGTTTTCGTCTATATCAAACCTATCCTCTCTAATATCCGGACTATCCTTCAACACTTCTTCTCTAATTTTTTCCAATAATTCTTTCTCAATGCTTGCCATTTTCGTCTCTCCATTTTCGTCAAATATAATAAACATATACTTGCCCTCACCGCTTACATCAAAGAATATATGTTTTACTTTAATGCCTTGTTCTTTTGCCTGACCAATGTAAAAAATCTTTGCAATCTCTATTACTCTATCGTCCAATCCATTATCGAAAATAATTATTTTTTCTCTTAATTCTCCCGGAGATGTTACGATTCTATACAGATATTTTTCTGCCATTAAATCCTCGAATATTTCAGGCATATCTTCGCCACTAAACATATTGCATGCACTTTCATAGTCTTCCTTATCCTGAACATAATATATCATTATTCTATCTTCCATCTGATGATAGAGACTGCTATAATTTATCCTTGCCTCACAACCGCACTTATTACATTTGAATTTAAAAATCTCTCCTGTTAATACCTTCTTCTTCATTTCCGGATTAAGAACAGTATTTATACTGCTCCACATAACAAACTTACTCTCTTTTCCACACTTTGGACATTTAATTGTTTCTTCACTTATTTTTGACATAGCCGTATCTCCTTCTATAAATCTTCTTATAACCTTCTAGCTAACCATTCCCTCAACATTTTCCATTTGTTTTTCATCACTCCTCCCCGCCATAACCTGACTAACTACATCTTCACTTTGTTCAGATATATCATTTTTCTTTCCATCAAAAGGAGTACTTTTCTTTCCTCAATCATCATTTCTTCATAAGTAAGCTCTTTTACAGCCGAAATATTTTCATACTGATTTTCCATATCCGGCTCCTCCTGTACTTCAACTCTATTAAATGCAATATCACCACCTTCATTTTCGTCATCCATTTCTATTGGAATTGTACGATAGAATGCCGATTTCTTTCCTGTTCCAATATGGCTTCTCGCCTGGTCATAATTAAATACTGTTACTTGATTGAAAAACTCATTGCAACAACTTTTCAGAAATCACAATGATTTTGTTGCGTTAAGTTTTTCAATTAAAGATATATATATAACGTTATATCAATTTATTTTTATAATTACTTCTACCACTCATCACTTTCATCGTAATCCGAATCCCAATCTTCTTCCATCAGCTCTTCACTTTCATCATCTTCTTCATCGTCGTCATCATCAAATTCACTATCCATATCCTCATCAAATTCATCATCCTCATCCTGGTAGTCATCTTCATCATCCATTAATAACCCCAGTTCCATTGCTCTTTCCCAAGCATTTAATTTTCCGTCTCTGTTAAAGTCAAACATCTTATCTAAAGGTCCATCCGCTTTTCCGTTCCAAAATCCCATAATTTGCCTCCTTTATAGTTGCAATTTTTTTCTTTTTCCTTTTATGACTCCATTTTCTCACATTCACTGTCCCTTTTTCAGGACTCGCTTCCGCTATTTTTTCGATTTAATTGCAATTTAAACTGCTAGTTTTTCCATGCTACTACTTTTTCAAACTAGCAGTTACCTTTGCAAAAGTGTATATTTTAAGTAGTCTTTGTTTAATCAGAAAGGAGGCTTTTATGCCAAAACAATTATCCTTATCTGAACGAATAATTATTGAACGTATGATTAGTAAAGACTACTCTTTTGCCTCTATTGGTAGAAATCTTGAACGTTCAGCTTCTACCATTTCTAGAGAAGTAATTAAATATCGATGCTTTGTTGATAGAATTCCTCTCCCTGGCGAGAATGATTGTACTCACAAAAACTCTTGCCTAAAGGCTACTTAAGCGTTAATTAACATTTTAATTGATCAAACAAAGACTCCCATATCTTTTAAAGAAGCGGGGTTGCAGTTACTTTTTCATTTAAAGCAAAATTTTGATTTTTTGCACAATATGGAATTTACTCCTGCATATGATTTTATTTCTAATAATTTTTACATAAAAATACCGTCTAACAAGTTTACATTAACCTTGTCAGACGGTATATCTTCTATCTATTATTTATTTTTCCCCATTCAAAATACCACGCATTTTCTGCAAAAATATTGTTAGTTACATCAAAACCAAGTGTTCTTAAGTAAAATGTTCAATTACCACTTTTAATCCAATTATTATAAGAATTATTCCTCCTACAACCTCTGCTTTAGACTTGTACTTAGCTCCAAAGGCATTTCCAATAAAAACTCCACCAAGGGATATTGCAAATGTTGTAATCCCAATTAGAATAACTGATGCCCAAATCGATGTTTCCAACTTGCTTCCCATTGTGCCAAAGGTTACACCAACTGCAAGTGCATCAATGCTTGTAGCTATGGCAAGCATAAATAATTCCTTAAAATCCGTAACTGATTCTATGACTTCTTTCTCTTCTTCACTGTCTCCCAAAGCTTCTCGTATCATATTTACGCCAATAACCAATAATAGTACAAAAGCTATCCAATGACTATACTTGTTAATATATTCAACAAAACTTGCACTTAAAGCGTATCCTATTAAAGGCATCATAAGCTGAAATGCTCCAAAGAAGAAAGCTATAATAAAGCTTTGCTTTAAGTCTATTACTTTCATTTTTAATCCTTTACAAATCGAAACTGCAAAGGCATCCATTGAAAGCCCTACTCCTATAAAAAAAACATCTAATAAATTCATTTCTCACCTTTGTATATTATCTACTTTTGCAAAATTTCCTGTAATGCCTTGTAAAGTTTCTTCATTTCTTCATCAGTTCCTACCGTAATTCGTAGATAATTATCTATTCCAGGCTTATTGAAGTATCTTACAAAAATATTTTTTTTCTTTAATTTTTCAAATATTTCTTTTGCAGGCATTCTTTCATGAGTAGCAAAAATAAAATTAGTTTTTGAATCCGTAAATGAAAAACCAAGTTTTTTAAGCTCTTTCTTGGCATTCTCTCTTGTCTCAATAATTTTAGAAACTGTGTTCTTAAAATATGTATCATCTTTTATTGCCGCAACACCAGTTTCGATTGTTGCCTGATTCATTGTGTATGAATTGTAAGAGAATTTTACTGCCTTTATTGCGTCAATTAATTCCTTACTACCGAAAGCATATCCAATTCTCATTCCAGCCATTGCTCTTGACTTTGAAAATGTTCTTACAACAAGAAGATTGTCATATTTGTCAATTAATGACAATGCTGTATGTCCCCCGAAATCAACATATGCTTCGTCCACAATAACAACAACATCCGGATTATTTTTTATTACTTCCTCTACCTGTTCAAGAGGCATTTCAATTGCTGTTGGGGCGTTTGGATTAGGGAATATTATTCCACCGTTTTCTTTGTTAAAATCCAACGGATTAATCTTAAACTGCTCATCCAATGCCACTGTCTTGTAAGGTATTTTAAATAATTCAGCCCACACATCATAAAAAGAGTATGTTATGTCAGGAAAAAGAATTGGCCTTTCTGAATTAAAGCATGTAAGAAATGCCATTCCCAAAACGTCATCTGAACCTACTCCCACAAAAACCTGCTCTGGTTTTACATTGTAATATTCAGCAAGCTCGTTAACTAACAGACTTGCTTCCGGATCAGGGTAAAGTCTGAATCGTTCAGTATCCATTTTTTCAATCATCTCTGTTACCAAAGGTGATGGTGGATATGGACATTCATTTGTATTTAGTTTAATCACATCACTTATTTTTGGCTGTTCTCCCGGTGTGTATGGTGTAACTTTTCTAATGTTATCTTTCCAACTGCTCATTTTTTCTCCTTCTATTTCCTGCACAAACTATAATAAGACATAATATAATTGTGGCAAAAACCGTACCTGATGTATCTATTAAAACATCTGCCGACTTGCCACTTCTTCCATCCACAAAAGTTTGATGAAATTCATCTGTAGATGCATAAATCATACATATTAAATCTGTAACTACTGCACCCATAATAATGTGCTTTCTTGTGTTTCTTACTTCTTCAAAAGTAAATAGCAGAATTAAAATCAATCCTGCCAATATTCCATATTCGCTGAAATGACCTGTTTTTCTTACAAAAAAGCTCACTTTATTAAATAACTCTTCCTTAGACGCTAAATCTAAGGAAGAGTATTCAGGTTCAATTATCTGCACAGCTCTTATTGTGATTTTGTCACTTAATCCCTGTGACTGTGTTCCTGTTTCTGCAGAGAATCCGAAAATAGTACTCATCCAAAATAAAATAATAAGCACAAGAACTATTCTCACTCCCCACAGAGATAATTTTTTAATATTACATACATTCATAAGCTGTCTTATACTGCATGACCTTTATCTTCAATAACTTTAATAACCTGATTAACATACTTTTCAGCCAAATGGTCTGTTTTTGCTTCAACCATTACTCTGATTACAGGTTCTGTTCCACTTTCTCTTACAAGAATCCTTCCGTCGTCACCAAGAAGTTCTGCTACTTTTTCAACTTCTGCCTGAACATCAACATCTGCTCTTGCTTCCGGCTTGCTTTCTACTCTGATATTCTTTAAGCACTGTGGATAAATAACTACAGGGCTGATTAATTCTGACATTTTCTTCTTTGTTGAAAGCATAACTTCCATTAACTTGATTGATGTAAGAATACCGTCACCTGTTGTAGCATACTTGCTGAAAATAATGTGTCCTGACTGTTCTCCACCTAAACGGAAGTTGTTATTTCTCATACATTCATAAACGTACTTATCACCAACGTCTGTCTTGGCATAGTCAATTCCTACTGCGTCAAATGCCTTGTATAAACCAATATTTGACATAATAGTTGTTACAACAGTGTTGTTATCTAATTCTCCGTTCTGCTTCATGTAAACACCGCAAACATAAAGAATTAAGTCACCATCTACTATGTTGCCCTTATCATCAATACATAAACATCTGTCAGCGTCACCGTCATAAGCAAAACCGATATCAAGTTTGTTGTCCTTTACATATTTCTGTAAAACTTCAATATGTGTTGAACCTGCTTCCATATTAATGTTTGTTCCATTAGGTTCATTGTTAATTACATATGTTTCTGCTCCCAATGCATCAAATACACTCTTTGCAATTGCTGATGCACTACCGTTTGAACAGTCAAGTCCTACTTTTACATTTCTAAATGAATTTTTTGCCAAAGTCATTAAATATCCCATATATCTGTTTCTTCCGGCAAAGTAATCAATTGTTCTACCAATCTTGTCCATTGTTGCATATGGAACATCATCAAAATCGCCATCAAGATATTCTTCAACCTTGTCGATTACTTCCTGTTCCATTTTTTCACCATTACCGTTAATTAATTTTATACCATTATCATAATATGGGTTATGACTTGCAGAAATCATAATTCCACAATCAAAATCTTCTGTTCTTACTACATAAGAAACACTTGGTGTTGTTGTAACGTGAAGAAGATAAACATCTGCACCTGTTGATGTTAAACCTGCTGAAAGTGCATCTTCAAACATATAACTACTTCTTCTTGTATCTTTTCCGATTACAACTGAACATTTGTGGAATCTTCCATAATACCATCCAAGAAATCTTCCTACTTTAAATGCATGCATTGCTGTAAGATTTACATTAGCTTCACCTCTAAAGCCGTCTGTTCCAAAATACTTTCCCATCTAATTTTCCCTATGCTAAATATTAATCACTAATAGCATTCTTAAAATATACTCTTTTTAAAAATGCCATTTCCCCGATAATATTTAGTCAACAAACACAACTTTCATATTAATGTGCCTGTTTTTCCTTTCCATATTTTTTAAACCTGTTAGGTTTTAACTAATTAATTATATAATAGCCTTTGCCTATTTACAAGACTTAACCTTACCCTATGTCACTTAATGTCGAACATTTTTTTACAAAAATTTCCTTTTCAGTGATATACTTGCATTGAATAGGGGGGGATTTATTCTATGAACAATATTTCGAATAATATTTCAACAGCTTCTTTAGTTGATGAAACCAATAGGCTTCTTCTTGAAATCAGCAACTTAAAGAAGCAACTTAACTACGAAAGAAACCAACATAAGCACTGGGAAGAGCTTGCCATGATATTTCATGATGCACTTTGGTCTGAACTTAAAAGTACCCGGGATTCCAACAGGTAATACATTAAAGAGGAGGTCATTAATTTATGGCCTCTTTTCTTACCGCTGTCAATTGCTTGTCATTTATTATAAATTCTCTATTGCATACCTCCAAAGCTGCTGCCTTGTGAGTTATGATTATGCAAGTTTTTTTGTTTAGTTTCTTAATGTTATCAAGCACTTTTTCTTCTGTGTTTTTGTCAAGTGCCGACGTTGCTTCATCAAGAAGGATTATTGGAGCATTGCTTATTAACGCTCTTGCAATTGCAAGACGCTGTGCCTGACCTTCTGAGATTCCAAGACCTTTTTCACCGATTACTGTATCTAATCCGTCAGGTAATTTTTCAATAAAATCCTCTATTTCACTTAACCTAAGTGCCTGGCTTACTTCCTCATCTGACGCATTAGGATTAATCATAAGGATGTTCTCCCTTATAGTTCCACTAAATAAATAATTTCCCTGTGGCACATATGAAAACATACATCTTGTATCAGGGCTTGCCTGAATTGTTTTTCCGTTTTCAAGACAAATATCTATTGTTCCCTGCTGTGGCTTAAAAACCCCAAGAAGCATCTTCATTAATGTACTCTTTCCAATTCCTGAAATTCCTCTTATGGCAACAAAATCGCCTTTGTTAAGCATAGCATCGCCGTGCTCTATTACTGTTTCTCTGCCATAATTGAATTTTATGTTATTAAATCTAATACTTTCCAGCTTATCATAAGTCTGTTTTACATCTATTTTTTCGTATGTACTTTCTTCATTTGTTATGTTTTCAATTTCCATAATACGCTCTGCTGAAGCAAGCACTGCATAATACTGTGGAAACATTTTTGTTATACTTACAAATGGTGTCTGAATCTGTGAAATAAGCTGCAAAACTGCTGTTAATGTTCCGTAAGTCATAGCCTTCATGCTGACTTTTATTGCACACCATCCCAAGGCAAAAAGATATCCTGCATTAAAAATAAATGAAAATCCTGCATTTGCAAAAATAGTTATTTTTCTTCTTCTCATTTTTACTTCGTAATTTGTTCTCTGAAGAATATTTCCTTTTTTGTCAAACTGTTTTTCCAATCCAAATGTTTTTACAACAAGCATGCTTTCAATGGCTTCCTGAAAAAATGAGCGCACTTTTCCGTCAGTTTCCTGAACCTGTTTGCTTAAGTTTTTTAATTTACCTCTAAAAAACACTGCAATAACTGACATTACAATACCTGCTGCAATAAATAACATTGTAAACTTCCAGTCGAAAATAATCAAAACAACAAAAGCTCCAACAAACTGTGTCAGGAAATACAATGCGTCAGGAACTATAGAGATAATTCCTTCTGTAACTATTTTTACATCACTTGTAATTCGGTTCATTAATTCACCACTATGATATTTGTTAATTTTTCCATAATCTTTCATCATAATGGAATAAAAAAGTCTTCCACGCATTTTCATTTCCATTTTTGCCTGAACCCTAATTGTAAGACTTTGTGTAAAAACTCTTAAAAGCAATCTTGAAGTAATAACTACAAGAATCAATATACAATTAAAAATAATCAAGTTTCTGTAATGCAAAAACTCCGCATTTGATGATGCCGTTGCCGCCCTTTGTGCCGAATCAATTGCAAGTTTACTTACAAGTGCCAAAACAGTTGCCACCAATGCCAGTAATATATTTGATATGCTTAATATAAATATTTTAGGGATTTCACCTTTGCTATTTTTTATTATCCATTTTAAACTATTTTGATTTTTCATTTTCCGTCCTTTAATATTTTATCTAAAAGTTTTATTTGCCTAATTCCCAAAAAGCTACCGCACTTGCTGCTGCAACATTTAAAGAATCTACACCGTGGCTCATTGGAATTTTGATAGTGTAATCACTACTATTTATTGTATTCTGGTGAAGTCCCTCACCTTCCGTACCAAGAATTATTGCCAACTTTTCTTCTGACTTTACGTTTTTATCATCAATGCTTACTGAATTGTCAGTTAAAGCCATTGCCGCCGTCTTAAATCCCATATTATGTAACAATTCTATACCCGTTCCTTCTTTCTCATCAATAAAAGTCCACGGTATCTGAAATACTGTTCCCATGCTTACCCTTATTGCTCTTCTGTAAAGAGGATTGCTACAACCGTGTGTAAGCAAAACAGCATCAATATTAAGGGCTGCAGCTGAGCGGAAAATTGCCCCTACATTTGTAGGATTCATAATATTTTCAAGCACTGCAACCCTTCTTTTATCCTTGCATATTTCTTCAACGGTTTTAAGCTTGGGTCTGTGCATTGCACATAGCATTCCCCTTGTTAATTTAAAACCTGTTATTCCTGTCAATACATCAAACGGTGCCGTAAAAATTGGAATATTTCCACATCTTTCAATTATATTTTTTGCCTGATTTTTGATGTGTCTGTCCTCTACCAAAATAGAAATAGGTTCACATCCTGCATCAAGAGCTCTCTCCACTACAATTGGACTTTCCGCTATGAAAATCCCTTTCTCCGGCTCATGTCTGTTTAGCAATTGTCCCTCTGACAATCGTGCGTAAACATCAAGCTCCTTAGCATCAAAATCATTTATCTTAATTACGTTTGACATATTTCCTCCTAATACCGGTTAGCCTAAGATTTTTTTAAGATCCGCTTCCGGTGTGCTTATAGGAGATATATTATAATTTTCTACCAAATATTTCAACACATTAGGTGAAATAAATGCAGGTAAAGTCGGTCCTAAGAAGATGTTTTTTATTCCTAAATGAAGCAATGTAAGCAAAATACATACCGCTTTCTGCTCATACCATGACAAAATCATTGATAATGGAAGTTCGTTAACTTCGCAGCCAAATGCCTTAGATAATGCTATTGCCACTTTGATTGCTCCATAAGCGTCATTACACTGTCCCATATCCATTATTCTTGGAAGTCCACAGATTTCTCCCAAATCCAAATCATTAAATCTGTACTTTCCACAGGCTAATGTTAAAATAACTGAATCTTTCGGTGACTGTTTTACAAATTCGGTATAATAATTTCTTCCAACTTTTGCTCCGTCACATCCACCTACAAGGAAGAAATGACTTATCTGCTTATTCTCTACAGCCTCAATAATTTTATCAGCAACGCTTAAAACTGAGCCGTGTCCAAAACCTGTAACAACATATTTTCCACCATTTATACCTGTATTTTCTTTGTCTTCCTTGTATCCGCCAAGTTCCAATGCCTTGTTAATAACCGGAGTAAAATCTTTCTCTTCTCCATCTCCTTCAATGTGAACCATTTCAGGGTATGACACAACTTCTGTTGTAAAAACTCTATCCTTGTAGCTTTCCTTAACCGGCATTAAACAATTAGTTGTAAACAATACAGGTGCCGGAATGTTGTCAAATTCCTTCTGCTGATTCTGCCATGCAGTTCCGAAATTTCCCTTTAGATGCGGATATTTCTTTAACTCCGGATATCCGTGAGCCGGCAACATTTCACCGTGAGTATAAATGTTGATGCCCTTTCCTTCCGTCTGCTTCAACAAAACTTCCAAATCCTTTAAATCGTGACCTGTTATTACAATAAAAGGTCCTTTTTCTATAGTTAATGGCACTTTCACAGGAGTTGGTGTTCCATAGCTTGATGTGTTTGCTTTATCGAGTAATTCCATACACTTTAAATTCTTTTCGCCAACTTCCATTGCCACTTCAATTAATCTATCCATTTCTAAGTCATAAGTTATAATCGACAATGCCTTGTAGAAAAACTGATTTACTTCTTCACTTTCATAACCTAGTACCATTGCGTGATACGCATACGCAGCCATTCCTCTTATTCCAAATAAAATAAGTGACTTTAATGATCGGATATCCTCATCTTCATTCCACAATAAATTCATATCAAAATCTTCAGTATTTCCGCAAGGTGCCGCGCAAGTAATACAATTAGGCGCAATTGCTTCTTTTTCCTTATGGACTTTTTCAATCATATCTTCCAACGTTTTATCGTTAAAGTTAACATTTGTAACTGTTGTAAACAATCCTTCAATTATAATTCTATCTGTTCTTTCAGACTTTTCATTGTGGCCGCAAGACTTGGCAAGTCCAATTACTGCTCCTGTTAATTCATCCTGCAATCTTGATGTATTAGCTGTCTTTCCACAAACACCTGCTGCTCCCATACATCCTGCACAGCCTGCTGTCTGCTCGCACTGAAAGCAAAACATTTTATTATTTAAATCTTTCCCCATATCTTTTTTCATTTTATTAACTTTCCCTTGGCAATTTATATTAAGATTACAGTGTCATAAGATTTTATTCCACCTGCGTATGTGAAATGGTGAGATAATTATCTCAGCATTAACGCTTTTCACCATAATATGGTAGTTATTCATCGTTAACTAAATTGCCATATTCCTTTCTTTATTTTACTATTGACTTCATTGCCTTTCTGCAAAATAGATAATATTATAATTTATGATTATTTTATGTTGTTGTGACAACCATTTTATAAAAAGATTAAATGCAAAATTTGGAAATTTTAGTAGCCTTTTTATATTCTTAAACTGAATTTTTATTTGTAATTTCTTGTTGTTTTATAATACGTATTTTCTCCAGCATTTTAGTATTTTATTGTGTCTTATATTCATTTTATTAATTTGTTTTCTCTATTGAAAGAAATCCTGTATAACCCTATTTATTGTAACTGTATTCAACGGTGCTTCCTTGCTTTCAAAAGTTGCAATAAAATTTCTTCCCTGCACATATCCGCTTTTTCCATATTGTTCAATTTTTTTAATTGCGTTTTTAACATATATTGAATCATCCATCATTCCAAAATGTTCCCACACATATTCCTGCCTTGTTCTTTTGTTCAATACTGTAAAGTCTGGTTTAACAGTACCATATCCTTTCAAACGTAATGGCAATTCATATACATAATTTATATTGTTTTTTGTCAAAGTATCAGCTATTATCTTCTCTGATTTAGACCTGACATATTCCCCCTTTTCTGTTATCAAACCTAATTCTTTTAATTGTTCATCCGGCTCAATTCTTCCTAAATTATTCTTAGACTCCTCCCACATTTTTGCATATTCTTCATCAGTTAATTCATATTTAGTAACAAAAACCCCTTTCTGCTCCGGCATAGAATCATATACTTCTAATAGTGAATTTGGATTGTACTTATTTAGAAACTTCCTTATTCTTCTCTCTTCAGCATCAATAGTTTTCAAAATCTTTTGGTCATACTCCTTTTGCGCCAGGGCTTTAATCAGGGCGGCGTTGCTCTTTTTTATATACACTCTCGTTCCGTCTTTTTGCTTCTGCTGATATTGGATAGTATTCGCGCTTCTTGCTAGCACCAACTTCCCTTCTGGTGCACCTGACAGACTCTTCTCCGCTTTAACTTTAATTGTTTTTAAATATTCTAATCGTTCATTAATTTCTTTTATATTTATAATTCGTCACCTCGCTTTTTCTTTTTGTACCCAGTTTATGTTGCATTCCATATTTTGTACGTGGTTTTGTTTGTCAACTATAACATATCTCTTGCTTTTTTAATACACTTTCCTTTCAAATTTTTTAGAAAAACATGAAATCTTCGCTATATTACGTGTCATACAATATTATTGTTATATGACACGTAATTCCAACTAGAAATGTTAGAATATTTCAATAAATTACGTGTGTGGTTGCATTTTCGTTCTACGACACGTAATTCCTGCTAGAAATACTAAAATATTTCAATAAATTACGTGTGGGGTAGCATTTTCGTTCTACGACACGTAATTCCAGCTAGAAATACTAAAATATTCCAATAAATTACGTGTGGGGTAGCATTTTTGTTCTACGACACGTAATTCCAACTGAAAATACTAAAATATTTCAATAAATTACGTGTGGGACAACATTTTTGTTCTACGACACGTAATTCCAACTGGAAATACTAAAACATTCCAATAAATTACGTGTGGGGTAGCATTTTCGTTCTACGACACGTAATTCCAACTGGAAATACTAGAATATTTCAATAAATTACATGTGGGACAACATTTTCGTTCTACGACACGTAATTCCAACTGGAAATACTAAAATATTTCAATAAATTACGTGTGGGGTAGCATTTTTGTTCTACGACACGTAATTCCACGCAAAAGAACAAATATTTCTCCACTACTACGACTAACACTCTCCAAAGCTTCGCTTTGACGAGCCAATCGTTCACTTCGATTCCGCTTCGCTTCATCTCAGTGAGCGTTTGACTCCCTAAAACCACAAAAGACGCACATGGCTGCAAGCAGCCTGTGCGTCTTGTTGTGGTTTTGTGAGTGTTAGTCGTTCATGTTACTGAGTTTTGCAGCCTGGTCAGCAGCAATGCAGTTGTCGATGATTTCTTCCAGGTGTCCATTTAAGATTTCATCTAATCTATGGGATGTGAATTTGATTCTGTGGTCTGTTACACGTCCCTGTGGGAAGTTGTATGTTCTGATTTTTTCTGATCTGTCCCCTGTACCAATCTGGCTTCTTCTTGCCTCTGATTCAGCATCCTGTTTCTTCTGACACTCTAATTCATATAATCTAGCTCTTAATACTTTAAGGGCTTTGTCTTTGTTTTTAAGCTGTGACTTTTCATCCTGACATGAAATTACTATTCCTGTTGGAATATGTGTAAGTCTTACGGCTGAGTCTGTTGTATTTACACACTGTCCACCATTTCCTGATGCACGGAATACATCGAAACGGCAATCATTCATATCAATTTCTACATCTACTTCTTCAGCTTCAGGCATTATAGCTACTGTTGCTGTTGATGTATGAATACGTCCGCCTGATTCTGTTACCGGGATTCTCTGTACCCTGTGAACTCCACTTTCATATTTTAATTTTGAATATGCACCCTGACCGTTAATCATAAATACTACTTCTTTAAAGCCACCTAATCCATTCTCGTTAACTGAAATCATTTCTGTTTTCCAGTGCTGTGTTTCAGCGTACATACAATACATTCTATATAATTCTGCTGCAAATAAAGCTGCTTCATCACCGCCGGCACCACCACGGATTTCGACTACAACGTTCTTGTCATCATTTTCATCCTTTGGAAGAAGTAAGATTTTTAATTTTTCTTCTAATTCAGTAATCTGCTCCTTTGCTTCATTCATTTCTTCCTTGGCAAGTTCTCTCATTTCTTCATCAGATTCTTCATCCAAAATCATGAGACTGTCTTCAACTGTCTGCTTAGCTTCTTTATAAGCTTTGTAAGCTTCAACTATTGGTGCAAGGTCGCTTTGTTCCTTCATCAATTTTCTAAAATTATTCTGATCACTGACTACATTAGGATCATTTAACTGTTCCATTATTTCGTCATATCTCTCAAGTATTCCATCTAATTTATCAAACATTTCTATTCCTTTCCGGCTGTCACAACCCTGTCATTTCCGGACAGGTCTTTATAAACCTTTATATCCTTGTATCCATTTTCTTCTAATATTGCAGGAACCGTTTGTCCCTGATCATATCCTATTTCAAAGAATATTATGCCATTACTTCTAAGGTGTTGTCTACCTTCCTTGGCAATTTTTTTATAAAATTTCAATCCGTCACAGTCTCCGTCCAAAGCCATCATAGGCTCGTGGATTCTTACCTCATCCATTAAACTCTCGATTTCTTCGGTCTTAATATAAGGTGGATTTGACACTATAACATCATATTGCTTTTCTACATTTTCAAATAAATCTGACTGAAAAAAAGTAACATCTGCTTTATTTAAAGCATTGTTTTCCTTTGCCACAACTAGAGCTTTCTGGGAAAAATCAACTGCCGTTACTTTTGCATTCTCGCACAACCTGTCAATTGAAATTGCTATGCATCCTGAACCGGTACACATATCAAGAACATCAACATTGCCTTTAACCGACTTAATATATGTAATAGCATTCTCCACAAGTAATTCCGTATCCTGCCTTGGTATAAGCACATCTTCGTTAACCTTAAAATCAAGTCCCATAAACTCCTGACTTCCGGTTATGTGTTGCAAAGGGATTTTTGATGCCCTAATTCCAACCAATTCCATATATTTGTCAGCCCTCTCTTTTGACACTGTCATCATCGGATCCATATAAAAACCCGTTCTGTTTATTTTAAAAACAAACTCTGCAAGAAGCCAACTGTCAACTGTAAAGTCAACTACTCCTGCCTCTTTTAGTTTTTCTTCAGCCTTTTTTATTATATCTCTTACTAATACTTCCAATTGTATCCTGAACCTTCTATTACCTGTTTATACTCCTTTGGCAAAGATGTTTCTTCCTTCTTCTCCACCTCAATACCATTCTCTTTTAAGTATTCTTTCCAATCAAAAACCGCCTCAACAGCTTTAATTGCAACTTCAATCATATCATCTGTAGGCTCTTTTGTAGTAATCTTCTGCATCCACAATCCCGGCTTGCTTAAAAGGTTAATAAATTTGTTTTCAGACTTTCCGGCCAATCTAATGAACTCATAAGAAATTCCTGCTATAACCGGCACCAAAAGCAGTCTGATAACATATCTTAACCAAACAATATCTGTTCTGATAAGTACAAAAAAAATTATACTTATCACCATTACAATGAGAAGAAAACTTGTTCCACATCTCTTATGAAATCTTGAGCTTGAAGCAACATTTTCAACTGTAAGGACCTTGCCGGTTTCAATACAATTAATGCACTTGTGCTCTGCTCCGTGGTACATAAATGTTCTCTGTATATCCTTCATAAGTGATATTAACAAAAGATATCCAATAAAAATAATAATCTTAACAATTCCTTCAATTACCGGAACGTGACTTTGGGTAACTCCCGGAACATATTTTTCAATAACATCGGCAATAAATAATGGTAAAATCATAAAAAGTGCAACTGCAATAACAATTGAAAGACACACTGTAAATCCCATAACTACTTTTTCGGCTTTTTCTCCAAACTTATTAAGTAGCCACTTTTCAAACTTGCCCGGTTCCTCTTCCTGCTCATCTTCATCTTCAAAAAAACTTGCTGAATAAGTAAGAGTCTTAATTCCGATAACCATTGAATCTATGAAACTAAAAATTCCTCTTATAAAAGGAAGTGTTGTAATCTTGTACTTCTTAGCTATACCCCCACATTCCTGAATATCTACATCTATGGACTTATCCGGTTTTCTTACGGCAACTGCATATTTATCCTTATTACGCATCATAATGCCTTCTATTACGGCCTGACCGCCTATGCCTGATGAGCCTAATCTTTCTTTATTTTCCATATATATACCTTATTTTTCTTAAAAGAAAAACCCTTTATGAAGATAAGAAAATAGGTTGAGAATTTCTTCTCAACCTGTTATCCTTAAAATTATTTGATACCATATTTCTTGTTGAACTTATCAATTCTACCACGAGCTGAAATAGCTTTCTGCTGTCCTGTGTAGAATGGATGACATGCTGAACAAATTTCAACATGAAGTTCTGGCTTTGTTGAACCTGTTACGAATGTGTTACCACAGTTACATGTAACGGTTGCCTGCTGGTAATCTGGATGGATTCCTTTTCTCATTACATTCACCTCTTCTAAAATTTTGCTAATTGGCAACGCCAATCCGTTTGCTTTTGATTCTGCTGTCGAATCTCCCGAACTTGGTTCAACAACTCAATAGCTTTGCTATTATAACATAGTCATATTAGTATGTCAATAATATGAAAGTTATTTTTATACGTTATTTTTATGCTATTTATTTATGCATTTAATAAAACACACTTATTCGATGTTTATTTTATAACACAATTTTTTAAATCTTCTTAACAAATTTCTGTTATCATTCAAATAAGCTTACTGCTATCTTGAATGAGCTGACCTTATTCTGGCAATTTTGCTTATAAATTCTTTATTGTCTTTTGTTCTTGCAAAAAGATTAAGCACCTGTTCAACTGCATCATCTTTTCTTAAACCGTTAATTTCTTTTCTTATAATATAAGCTGCACCCATTTCATCTGAATCAAGAAGTAAATCTTCTCTTCTTGTACCTGACTTTGTAATGTCAATTGCAGGGAAAATACGTTTTTCAGATAATTTTCTGTCTAAAACAAGTTCCATATTACCCGTTCCCTTAAATTCTTCATATACAACATCGTCCATCTTGCTTCCTGTTTCAACAAGTGCTGTGGCAAGAATTGTAAGACTTCCGCCTTCACGCATATTTCTTGCAGCGCCGAAAAATCTCTTAGGCATGTGAAGTGCTGCCGGATCAAGACCACCTGACAAAGTTCTTCCACTTGGTGGAACTGTCATATTGTAAGCTCTTGCAAGTCTTGTAATACTGTCAAGAAGGATAATAACGTCTTTTCCGTGTTCAACTAATCTCTTAGCTCTCTCAATTACCATTTCAGATACACGCTTATGATGTTCAGGCAACTCATCAAATGTTGAATAAATGACTTCCACATTATCTCCTGTTATTGCCTCTTTAATATCTGTTACTTCTTCAGGTCTTTCATCTATTAAAAGAATAATCATTTCCATTTCAGGATTATTCTTAAGAACCGCTCTTGCAGTCTCTTTTAACAAAGTAGTTTTACCTGCTTTTGGTGGTGAAACAATCATTCCACGCTGTCCCTTTCCAATCGGGCTTACCAAATCAACTACTCTCATTGCTGTGCTATGTCCGTCTGTCTCAAGATGTAATCTTTCATTAGGGAATATTGGTGTTAAGTCCTCAAAATTAGGTCGGCTCATTACTTTGTCAAGAGACTCACCATTAACCTGCTGCAAATAATACAAAGCACCAAACTTTTCAGTTTCTCTTTTTTCCCTTACCTGACCCGTTACAAAATCACCTGTTTTCAAGTGAAATCTTTTAATCTGTGATGGTGCAACATAAACATCATCATCTCCCGGAAGGTAATTGTCACATCTAATAAAACCAAAACCGTCAGGCATTACTTCAAGAATACCCGTCTTAACAGGACCGTTTTCGTCAGGAACAATCTGCTTGTGCTCCCTTACACGTCTATGTTCTCTTCTTCCACCTTCTGATTCTTCTCTTTCATATCTGAAATCCTGATTTTCTCTTTCTGTATATTCTGTTCTTTCTCTTGCGTCCTCAATTCTTTCTTTTGCATTATCTGTACTTTCTTTCGAACGCTCTGAACCGTCTTTTTCATAATCTGTGCTTTCTTTAATTGTATCTCCGGCTATACTTGTTTCCTTTGTTCTTACAGTCTTTCTTCTTGTACGACGTGTTTTCTCAACTGTTTCATCTTTTGAAATTTCTTTTTTAGATACTTTTATTGCTTCTTCACCGGATTTTTCCACGCTATTAGATTCTGCATCTTTTCGTTCAGCAGTTTCAATAATCATATCAATTAACTGTTGCTTTCTAAGTGTAGTCACACTTTTAATTCCGTTTGCTTTTGCTATTTCCCTTAATTCACTTACAGGTAACGCACTTAATCTTTCTCTCATAATTTTCCTTTCAATTTTTAAACATAAGCTATTTCGTCATCTATATCTTAAATATTAAATAATATTGTTTCACTATTGTTATAAAATCTTATAGTTTCTGTAATTCTTTGTTGTATAACTTATTTATATCATCAATATTCTGGGATTTTTAGGGAGAATTCCCTTTCGAATCAGTTCTTATATCTTAACACACTTACAAAAAAAAGGATAGTGTTAATTTTCAAAATATGTTATGCTTATACGTAGACATATTGTACTAATTGGCGTTGCACTTTATATATTGCTAATTAGTATTGTACGCAGACATATTATACTAATAGTTATTTTAGTATTATGCGCAGACATATAGTATTTGGAGGTTTATTATGACAACAGACGAAAAAGCATTAAAGTTGCATGCTGATTTAAAAGGAAAATTAAGCACAGAAGCAAAATACCACGTTAAAACCCGTGAAGATTTATCATTAGCATATACTCCCGGTGTTGCAAAACCTTGTGTTGAAATTGCAAACAATCCTGAAGATGTTTACAAGTACACATGGAAAGGCAATACAGTTGCAGTTGTTTCAGACGGAAGCGCTGTTCTCGGTCTTGGAAATATCGGGGCAAAAGCTGCAATGCCTGTTATGGAAGGTAAAGCTGTTCTTTTTAAAGAATTTGGAAACGTTAACGCTGTTCCTATTTGTTTGGATACTCAGGATCCTGATGAAATAGTTGATACTGTTGTAAGAATATCTCCCGGATTTGGCGGAATTAATCTTGAAGATATTTCTGCTCCAAGATGTTTCGAAATCGAAAACAGACTTAAAGAGATTCTTGACATTCCTGTATTCCACGATGACCAGCATGGTACTGCAATCGTTGTTCTTGCAGGAATCATTAACGCTCTTAAAGTTGTTGGCAAAGAAAAAGAAAATTGTAAGGTTGTAGTGAATGGTGACGGTTCTGCCGGCATTGCCATTACAAAATTACTTCTTAAATATGGATTTAAAGATGTTACTATTTGTGGTCTTTACGGAATCCTTTCAAAAGATATTAAAGACCTTAACTGGGCACAGAAGGAAATGGCTGAAGTTACAAACCTTTCAGGTCAAAACGGTGTTTTGGCTGACGCAATGAAAAATGCTGATATTTTCATTGGTGTTTCTGCTCCTAACATTGTTTCAGAAGAAATGGTTGCTTCAATGAACAAAGATGCAATCCTTTTCGCCATGGCTAATCCAACTCCTGAAATTATGCCTGACCTTGCTAAGAAAGCCGGTGCAAGAGTTGTTGGTACAGGACGTTCTGATTTTCCTAACCAGGTTAACAACGTAGTAGCCTTCCCCGGAATCTTCAAAGGTGCATTAGAAGGTCGTGCAAAACAGATTACAGAAGAAATGAAACTTGCTGCTGCACACGCAATTGCTTCTTTAGTTCCTGACAGCGAACTTAACGAAGACAATATCCTTCCTGAAGCATTCAACCCTGATGTTGCAGATGTTGTAAGTAAGGCTGTAAAAGATAACATCAAGTGAGATTAAAGTGTCAGATTGTGGGAGTGCGAAGCACGTAGCAATCCGAGTAATTAAGTTAATACTATTCAATAATATTCAGTTTCTATTAAACTTAGAATTTATGTATAAAAAAAACTGTGCTTTGGCAATATTTCCCATATTTGGAATTATTGTTTTGCACAGTTTTTTATTCTTATTGCTGTTCCGGTAGTCATTACGTGTCATATCGCCGAAATGCTATCTCACACGTAATTTTTTGAATTATTCTTCTATTTTCGCTACCGATTACGTGTCATATAACCGAAACGCTATACCACACGTAATTTATTGAATTATTCTTCTATTTTCGCTACCGATTACGTGTCGTATAGCCGAAATGCTATCTCACACGTAATTTTTTGAATTATTCTTCTATTTTCGCTACCGATTACGTGTCATATAGCCGAAATGCTATCTCACACGTAATTTTTTGAATTATTCTTCTATTTTCGCTACCGATTACGTGTCGTATAACCGAAACGCTATACCACACGTAACTTCTTGAAGCCATTACGGATTATACAGTATTTCACTCTCCAGAATCCGTAATATCTTCCAAAATAACCAGCTTTATTCTATGAATTACGAAACATACAATATTTTTATTCCCATCTTCCGTAATCACACATAAAATAACAACTTTTCTACTACGAATTACGGAACGTGCAACTTTTTCATTCCCACATTCCGTAATCATTACAAAATAAACAATTATACTCATTCCCGAAGCACCTTTGCCCGAAGCAAAGAGTATACCTGACCCAAAGCATGAACGCTCCCATATTTTTTACTCAGAGCAAAAAATCTCAAAACTTTCTCCCCTATCCAAAGCACTATATAAAAAGAACTGTGCTTTAACAATTTTTCCTATATTTAGAATTATTGTTTTGCACAGTTCTTTTTATATATCACGTATTCTTTTTAATTAGTTAACTTATCAATTACATACTGATAAATTTCCTGACTACAGTCCTTGTCCTCCCATGTGGCGCACATCTTTGATGCTGTTTCTTTGTCAGGTGTTGCTACGTTTACTTCAATAAGGGTGCTGTCCCCTTCTTTAACCTGACAGTGAACCACATAGTCGCCGTTAGATGCTCTGTAATAATCCGACACTGTTCCCACTTCATTTCTAAGCTCGTACTTATTATTCATAAGGAACATATCCACGTCATCCACTATTGGATTGGGAATCTTGTTCTCGAAGAATTTAAGACTTTCTCTTCCTTCTGAAGTTAAATGATAATATGAAGTATTTCTATTAACATTTAAGAAAACAAATCCATCCTCTATTAACTCACTTAACGATTTTTGAACAGTAAAGTAATTAGTGTATTCGTTTTCTAAGAAAAACTGTGAAATCTGAGAGTTAGTAAGTGGAAATTCAACTTTATTTAACATATGCATAATTATTAATTTGTATAATGTTTCAGCTTCAAGTGCCATTTTTATTCCTCCACTATTTCTTCTATAAGATCTAGTATTTCATCTTTTCCCTGTTTAGTCAATGCTGAAAATGTAAGTACTTTAGTTCCCGGTACAACATTTAATTCCGTCTTAATCATTTTTATGTGCTTCTGCAACTGGCTTCTCTTAATCTTGTCAGCTTTTGTGGCAATAATAATAGGTTCATAACCATTTGCCAAAATCCACTGATACATATTTACATCGTTAGCTGATGGCTCGTGTCTAATGTCAATTAGTAAGAAAACAGCTTTCAAAACCTGAGATTCGTGAAGATATCTTTCAATCATTTTTCCCCACTGTTCCTTAACTTTTAAAGACACATTTGCGTATCCGTATCCCGGCAAATCCACAAAATATAATTCTTTATTTACATTATAAAAATTTATGGTCTGAGTCTTTCCCGGCTGTGATGACGTTCTTGCCAATGCCTTTCTGTTCACTAATCCGTTAATTAATGATGACTTTCCAACATTAGATTTTCCTGCAAAAGCTATTTCACATAGTTGATTATCCGGTAATTTACTTGTAATACCACAGACTGTTTCAAGTTCTACATTTTTTATTATCATTTTTGCTCCTGTTCTACCAGTGCATTTTCAAGCACCTGTTCCATTTTTTCTACAAAAACTATTTCTAATCCATCAGTAATCTCTTTTGATATTTCTTCCACATCAGGCTTATTCTTTTTAGGGACCAAAACCATCTTTATGCCTGCATTCTTAGCTGCCAAAAGTTTCTCTTTTAATCCTCCAATCGGCATAACATTACCACGAAGATTAATTTCACCTGTCATTGCCACTGAGCATTTTACAGGTATCTTTGCCACAGCTGAAAGAATTGCCGTTGCCATAGTAATGCCCGCCGATGGTCCATCCTTTGGTACCGCTCCTTCAGGTACATGGATATGAATATCATTTTCTTCAAAAAATTTCTTGTCTACACCGTAGTCTGCAACAATACTTCTTACAAAGCTTAATGCAATATGGGCCGATTCCTTCATTACGTCACCTAACTGACCTGTTAACTTAAGAACACCTTTACCCGGCATTGTATTAACTTCAATCTGAAGAGTTGTTCCCCCAACTGCAGTCCATGCCAAACCTCTTACGATTCCAATATCGTCCTTCTCATTTGCCATATCAGCTTCATACTTTTTACGACCAAGGTATTTTTCAATATTCTTTGATGTAACCTTTAAATGTTTCTTTTCTTTCTGAACTATATTTCTTGCTGCCTTACGACAAATCTCTGAAATCTCTCTTTCAAGTTGTCTTACTCCAGCTTCTCTTGTATAATTCTGAATTACTGTCTTAATTGCTTCATCAGTAATATTTAACTGACTTTTCTTAAGACCGTTTTTCGCATATTCCTTAGCTATTAAATGTTCCTTTGCAATATGGAATTTCTCGTTTTCAGTATATCCCTCAATTGGAATAATTTCCATTCTGTCAAGCAAAGGTCCCGGAATTGTATTAATATCATTTGCCGTAGCAATAAAAAGAACCTTTGACAAATCAATTGGTACTTCTATGTAATTATCCCTAAACTTGTAATTCTGCTCAGAATCCATTACTTCAAGCAATGCTGAAGAAGGATCACCGTGAACGCCTCTTCCAAGCTTATCTATTTCATCAAATAACATTAAAGGATTATTTGTTCCTGCCTGCTTAAGACCTGTTGCAATTCTTCCCGGCATGGCACCAACATAAGTCTTTCTGTGACCTCTGATTTCTGATTCATCATCCACCCCACCAAGACTTATTCTTACATATTTCTTATTTAACGCCTCTGCAACTGATTTTGCAATAGATGTTTTACCTGTACCCGGAGGTCCGATTAAACAAATAATCGGACTGTCACCCTTTGCACCCGTCAAAACCCTAACTGCCAAAAATTCCAAAATTCTATCCTTAACCTTTTTAAGTCCATAATGGTCTCTGTCAAGAATATCCTGAGCATTCTGCAAGTCCGGATTTTCCTCAGTTGTGTTGTTCCAAGGCATTTCAAGCATTGTGTCAATGTAAGTTCTTAACACATTAGCCTCTGCCGCATTTCCCATTGTGCCTTTATATCTTGAAAGTTCCTTTAAAAGCTGTTCCTTTACTTCTTTGTCAGCATTTAAACTATGTATTTTCTCTTCAAGCTCCTCGGCTTCTGACATAAAATCGTCACCAAGTTCCTCTCTGATAACCTGCATCTGTTCTCTCAAAATATGTTCACGCTGGTTCTTGTCAAGTCGCTGTTTAACCTTATCAATAATTCCTGTTCTAATAAGAGCAATCTCGTTTTCTTCCTTAAGGAAAGAAATAATCGTTCCAAACTGGCTTACAACATCATCTTCTTCCAAAAATGTCTGCTTAAGCTGGTACTTTACTCTAACTCTCATAAGAAGCTGTCTCATTAAATTCTTAAGACTGCTCATATGCATTAAGCTTCTTAGTGCATTTGCACTTAATTCGTGAGTTATATCATTATAATCTCTTATTGTGTCCTTAAGTTCTCTGACAAAGGCCTCTTCTTCGATTTCTGACAAGTTGTTTTCTTTCTCTTCAAGTAAATTAATTTTTCCCTGAAAATAGCCCTCTTCAAAATTAAATGCCAAAATCTGACCTTTTGATTTGGCTTCTACCATTACTCTTACAATATTGTCCGGAAGCTTATTTAACTGCTTAATTACAACAACTGTACCAATATTATATATGCCGTCAAAACCCGGTGTTTCTTCCACCGGGTTTTTTTGTGTAACAACAAATAAGTTCTTTCCAGCCAACATGGCAGTTTCAGCCGCCTTAATTGATGACTTTCTGCTAATGTCAAAATGAACGGTAGTTCCCGGTAATACTGTCAATCCACGAAGTGGTATTACAGGAAGTTTTAATATATTTTCTGACATGTATACTCCTTAATTATGCTGTCTTGTCTTTATTTTTCTTAGCTTTCTTCTTGCCAATTACTGAATTATATACTAATTCAGGATCTGCAAGTCCGTTAATAACATCTTCATTAACAATACATTCCTTAATTGTTTCATCTGAAGGTGTTTCGTACATAATATCCATAACTGCATTTTCAAGTATGGCTCTAAGACCTCTGGCACCTGTTTTTCTTTCTACTGCTTTCTTTGCAATAGTATTAATTGCCTCGTCTGTAAACTTAAGTTCCACACCATCTAATTCAAACAACTTCTTGTACTGTTTAATTAATGCATTCTTTGGCTCTGTTAAAATTCTTTCCAATGCTTTTTCATCAAGGAAATCAAGTGAAACAGTTACAGGAACTCTACCTATAAATTCAGGAATCAAACCAAACTTAGTAAGATCCTCAGGCATAACCTGCTTAAATAATTCATCTTCACTCTTGTCTGTTTTCTCTATAATCTGAGAATTAAATCCAATTGAACCCTTATCCAATCTACGTTCAATAATCTTTCCAAGACCATCAAAAGCACCACCGCATATAAACAAAATATTAGTTGTATCAATAGGAATAAGTTCCTGCTGAGGATGTTTTCTTCCTCCCTGAGGTGGAACACTTGCTTCTGTTCCTTCTAATATTTTAAGTAATGCCTGCTGTACGCCTTCACCTGAAACGTCTCTTGTAATAGACACATTCTCAGATTTTTTAGTAATCTTGTCAATTTCATCAATATAAATAATTCCATGCTGCGCTCTTTCAATATCATAGTCAGCAGCCTGAATAAGTTTTAACAAAATGTTTTCAACGTCTTCACCTACATATCCTGCCTCTGTTAATGTTGTAGCATCCGCAATTGCAAAAGGTACATTTAAGATTTTTGCCAATGTCTGTGCAAGATAAGTCTTGCCTGAACCTGTAGGTCCTAATAACAAAATATTAGATTTCTGTAATTCAACATCTAAATCTTTTCCTGCCAAAACTCTCTTATAATGATTATACACTGCTACCGAAAGTACCTTCTTTGCAGCATCCTGACCAATAACATACTGATCCAAAAACTCTTTAATTTCCTTTGGCTTAAGTAAATTAATCTCTTCTTCTGCTACATTGTTTCTGTCGCCATAAACTTCTTCTTCAATAATTCCTGCGCATATTTCAACACACTCATCACAAATAAAAGCTCCGTCAGGACCGGCAATCAGTCTTCTTACCTGGTCTTCTGTCTTTCCACAAAAAGAACAGCTAAATTTTTCTTTATTAATATTTGCCATAAATACCCCTTAACTTTTTATATAAAATTATTTAATAAAAAACATTTCTTTGATTTTTATTAAATAAAAGGACAATAAGACACCACAAATGCGGTGCCTTATCTTCTGGAAAATTATTTTATCTGTCCTTAATTACTTCGTCAATTAATCCATATTCCTTTGCTTCATCTGCTGATAACCAGTTATCTCTGTCAGTGTCTTTTTCTACTTCCTCAACCGGTTTTCCTGCATTATCTGCAAGAATCTGATTTAATTTCTTCTTTGTCTTTAAGATGTGCTCTGCTGCAATCTGAATTTCAGTTGCCTGTCCCTGAGCGCCACCTAATGGCTGATGAATCATAACTTCTGCATTAGGTAATGCGTATCTTTTTCCTTTTGCACCGCTTGATAAAAGGAATGCACCCATGCTGGCAGCCATTCCGATACAAGTTGTTGACACATCACACTTTACATAGTTCATTGTATCATAAATTGCCATACCTGCTGTAACTGATCCTCCAGGGCTGTTGATATACATATGTATATCCTTTCCCGGATCCTCAGATTCAAGGAATAACAACTGTGCTACAACTGTACTTGCAACTGCATCATTAATCTCTTCACCTAAAAATATAATTCTGTCTTTTAATAATCTTGAATAAATGTCGTATGAACGTTCTCCTCTTGAATTCTGTTCAATGACATAAGGTACTAATGCCATATTCAATACCTCCTAATATAACTTAAAACTATTTTGCTTTAGAAGTTACAAACTTAGCAGCCTTTTTTAAGCAAATGTCATTTCTAAGGTTCTTCTTATCATCGTCTGACAATAAATCAGCAACCTTTTCTTTTTCCATCTGATATCTTGTAGCCATATCTTCTAATTCTTTTTCGAATTCTTCATCTGTAGCTTCAATCTTTTCAGCCTTAACTACTTCTTCAAGAACTAAGCTTGATTCGATTCTAGCCTTAGCCTGTGGCTTAACCTGTTCTAATAACTGTTCTACAGTTGAACCTGTAAACTGCATATACTGGTCAAATGAAATACCCTGCATAGCAATGTTCTGAGCAAATTCTTCAACCATCTGCTGAGCCTGTGCTTCGATCATCTTTTCAGGAATGTCCATTTCTGAATTCTTAACGATTTCTTCGATTACTTTGCTTTCTTTTTCTGCTGCTGCAGCTTCCTTCTTCTTAGCTACAAGACCTTTCTTAATGTCAGCCTTGTATTCAGCTAATGTATCAAATTCTGAAACTTCCTGAGCAAATTCATCATCTACCTTTGGATATTCCTTAACTTTGATTTCCTTAATTGTTACTTTGAACATTGCTGGCTTTCCTGCAAGTTCTTTTGCCTGATATTCTTCAGGGAATGTAACGTTAACTTCAACTTCTTCTCCAACCTTCTTACCAACAAGCTGGTCTTCAAATGTATCAATAAATGAATGTGATCCAATTGTTAATGGATAATCTTCTCCCTTTCCACCTTCAAATGCAACACCATCTACGAAACCTTCGAAATCGATAGTTGCCTGATCACCTTCTTCAATAGCCTTATCATCTGCTGCTACAAGTCTTGCATTCTGTTCTTTAATCTTATCAAGTTCTGCGTTAACTTCTTTAGCTGTTACTTTTGTATCTGCCTTTTCAACCTTGATTCCTTTATATTCGCCAAGCTTAACTTCAGGCTTTAATGTTACTTCTGCTTCAAAAACAAATGGTTTGCCTTTTTCAATCTGTGTAACACTGATTTCAGGACGAGCAACGATTTCTAATTCACTTTCAGCTGCTGCATTAGCATAAGCTTCCGGAATTAAGTCATTTGCTGCTTCTTCGTAAAATACGCCTGCACCATACATCTTTTCGATCATAGCATAAGGAACTTTACCTTTTCTGAATCCAGGAACATTAAATTTGTTCTTGTTCTTCTGGTAAGCTTTCTGAATAGCCTTATCTAATTCTTCAGCTGGTACTTCAATTGTAAGCTTTGCTGTGTTATTTTCTAACTTTTCTACCTGTAAACTCATTCTAATATTTCCTCCTTAATATACAAACGGGTCTGAGTTAAGCCCATTTAATTCACTCTGCTTTGTACGTCAGGGCATAGTACCCCCTATGACGCAGTAAATAATTATAACACGAATAATTTATATTGTCACTATTTTTCTTAAAACTATTTTACTCCATCATATTGTATAGCCTTTGCCACTTCACCTGCTGTTTCTTCATCAACTAAATAACTAATAATTTCAAGTCCCATTTCAAGGGCAACACCAAGTCCTTTACCTGTTATGAAATTGCCATCTCTTACTACTCCACCGCCATAGTTATTACATTCCATCTGATCCTCAAAAGAAGGATAGCTTGTAGCATTCTTATCTTTAAGCAAACCTAAATTACTAAAAACTGTAGGTGCCGCACAAATAGCTGCAAGTAATTTTCCCTGATTGTTATATTCTACTATCTCATCAGCAAGCTTTTCACATGCTCCTAAATTAGTAGTTCCAGGCATCCCACCTGGAAGGAAAATGCAATCTCCACTACTAAAGTCTATTTCATTAATATTTTTGTCAGCATACAATTTAATGTTATGTGAACTTTTCACCAGTAACTCATCCTTAATTGAAACTGTAACCACATTCAGCTTCTTAGTTCTTCTTAAAAGGTCAATTACCATTAAAGCTTCCACTTCTTCCATTCCATCTGCAAGAAACGCATAAACTGTCTTCATTTTTTGCCTCCTTATACAATTACAAAACTAATGATAATTATAACATAGGTCCATATTATGTCCAAGTTGTAAAAATTTTTTTATTTATTTATAAGTTGTATGTTGCAATCACAGTAAAACCACTCTAAAATAATTATTATAGTAACCGAATAAACTTTTTTTAGATAATAAAAACTATTATCTGCTATTTAAGAAAGGACTGATTATCTTATGGAAATTGAAAGAAAATACATTCCAAAGACTCTGCCTGAAAACCTTGCCCAGTACAAGCATCACAAGATTGAACAGGCATACCTTAACACCGCTCCTGTCGTTCGAATCAGGAAGCAAGATAATGAATACTTTCTCACATACAAAGGTGGGGGAATGATGGCACGGGAAGAATATAATTTGCCATTAAACGAAAAAAGTTACAATCACCTTTTAACAAAAGCTGACGGAAACATCATTACAAAAACACGATATTATATTCCAATTCACAATGGTCTTACCGCTGAACTTGACATTTTCGAAGGTAAGTTTACAAATATGACTCTTGTGGAAGTTGAGTTTTCCTCAATTGATAAAGCCAATAGCTTTAATCCGCCTGAATGGTTTGGAAAAGATGTTACACATGACGGACGTTTTCATAACAGTTATCTAAGCCAGATTGACTGCTGCCTTGGAAAGTAAATTATTATGCAAAATCAATAAGGGCTATTAAAAGTTAAACGAACTTTTAATAGCCTAAAAAAGTACTTGATTTTATATTGGTCTTTTGGTAATATATGACGGTAGCGTTTTCGAGACGCCCACGCGGGTGTGGCGGAATTGGCAGACGCGCTAGATTTAGGTTCTAGTGTCCCCGACGTGCAGGTTCAAGTCCTGTCACCCGCAGTAGTTTTAAAAAGTCGAATCTTGTTAAGGATTCGGCTTTTTTGTTAAATTTTTCTCTCCCATGGTACAGCCTTATATAATTTCACCTAATCACAAGCCATCCCCCTGCCATTCTAAAAGCCTTCCTACATTCTCTTAGAACTTTTAATTCTAGCAAGCCATTACCTTTACGTCTTTTCCCGGCTCTTTACTCACTTCTCTCTTTCAACTTATCCACGCACTCCACAACCATATTTTTTGCTGTGTCAAAATCTGTCTTTCCTGTATTAATACAAATGTCATATCCACGTGAATCGCCCCATTTATTTCTGCAATAAAAATTATGATATGTCTTTCTAATTTTATCCATTCGCTTCATCTTGTTTATTGCCTGCTTTCTGTCTAAGCCTTCCCTGTCCATAACTCTTGCTATTTTACTTTCACGGTCACCTGTTATAAAAACACTTACAAGATTAGGATTGTAAGCTAGAATCTCATCTGCACATCTTCCAACAATTACAAAAGACTCTCCTGCATCAGCCTTGTTCTTAATAAACTCAAACTGCTTCATTGCAATCTCCTGTTCTATTGGAATATTTCCGCCTGCATATGGCAATGGCATAAATCCAAAGTTTACAGGCTTTTCATCGTATTTCTCCAACGCCTTCTCACTGTATCCTTCCTTTCTTGCCATCTCCTCCAATAATTCCTTGTTAAAAATTGGAATGTCATAATGCTCTGCTAATTTCTGAGCCACAATATGTCCTCCGCTGCCGAATTCTCTACCTACGGAAATTATAATTTGTTTCATAATCGTGCCCTCCTCGTCCAAATATCTTAAGTAAATTATACCATATTTAGACGAAAAAAAAAGATGTAAGAAAAATCTTACATCTCTCAGTGAGCCACTGGGGAATCGAACCCCAGACAACTTGATTAAAAGTCAAGTGCTCTACCATCTGAGCTAGTGGCCCATAATTATATGAGTTATTCATTTGCTAACCCTAACTGGGCTAGCTGGATTCGAACCAGCGAATGCAGGAGTCAAAGTCCTGTGCCTTACCGCTTGGCGATAGCCCATTATAAGGTGGGTAGAGGGATTCGAACCCTCGGCCTCCAGAGCCACAATCTGGCGCGCT
>OLNG01000025.1_pt1 | contig 148193 bp, 128 predicted proteins | sample 1643091 | NCBI WGS metagenome assembly OLNG01 (sample SAMEA3136661, study PRJEB25190) | human gut metagenome | biome: human gut; feature: human-associated habitat; material: faeces | place: Austria | collected 2013 | reverse complement strand
TGCGCCGTTCTCACGAACGGCGCTTTTTCGTTTGAGGCGACCTGACGCTGCGCACCATGCTGGGCGGCATCTTGCCCTTCAATCGTCGCTCGCGTACCGAAGTACGCTTCGCTCCTCTTTCAGGGCAATCTGCTCACCCGGCTTCCGCTCGCTGGCTTTGGGGCGAATGGGGCTTAAGGGGCCATCCTTCTTTTTGCGTTTTCCGAGCACGTAGTTGGGCTCGAACCAATCTTCTCGCATCCATTCACCTTTGATGCGCGTCTTCCTGCGCGATGCATCGTAGGCTGCTCTGCTTTCTTTTCTGTGTCGTGATAATATGCTCATTTGCCGCATAGACGGTGCGGCGAAACTTCTCGAGCAGAAAGGTTGAGAGTGGATACGTTTTTTAAGATTTCCGAGCGCAATTCTTCGGTCGGAAATGAGGTCATCGGCGGCCTCACGACATTCCTTGCGATGTCGTACATCATCGCCGTTAACCCGCAGATGCTTGTTGCGGCGGGCATGCCGTTTGAAGCGGCGCTTACCGCAACGTGCATTGGCGCAGCCGTCATGACGATTGCTATGGGCCTTATCGCCAACCGTCCTGTTGCTTTGGCGTCTGGTATGGGCATTAACGCCATCGTCGCCTATACCCTGTGCCTGGGCGGCGTGAACGTCGACTGGCGTGTTGCTATGGCCATTGTTATGCTCGAAGGCGTGGTCATCTTCATCTTGGTTGCGTGCGGACTTCGTAAGGCGGTCATGGACGCTATTCCTGCTAGCTTGCGTCACGCTATTGGCATCGGTATCGGTCTTTTCATCGCATTTATCGGCCTGAAGGGTGGCGGCGTTATCGTCTCGAGCGAATCGACCCTTCTTACGCTTGGTGATTTGTCTTCGCCTGTTGCTATCGTTTCCCTTGTCGCTATTGCGATCGCTGTTATTCTGCAGGTGCTCAACGTGAAAGGCGGATTGCTCATTTCCATCGTTGCGGCGACGATTGTCGGTATTCCGCTGGGCGTAACGCCGCTGCCGACGTCGTGGAACTTCGGTTTGGACTTCTCGGCCTTTGCGGCTCCGTTCCAAACCATTCCGGGCACCGACACCATGGCAATCGTTCAGGTGTTCCTGCAGCCTGCCTTGCTGCTCTTCGTGTTCTCGTTGCTTATGAGTGACTTCTTCGACACGATGGGCACGGTTGTGGCCGTTGGTCAGCGTGGTGAGTTCGCCGATAAAGATGGCAACGTTGAAGATATTCAGCCCATCCTCATGGTCGACTCCGCTGCCGCTGCGGTAGGTGGTTTCTGCGGCGCGAGCTCTATCACCACGTTCGTCGAGTCGGCTTCGGGCGCTGCAGCTGGTGCTCGTACGGGTCTGTCCAACATCGTCGTGGGCCTGCTGTTCGTTGTGTTCGCGTTCTTTGCGCCCGTGATTGGCATGGTGTCATCTTCGGCTACCTGCGGTGCGCTTGTCGTTGTGGGCTACCTCATGCTTTCTGATGTGGCGCATATCGATTGGGAGAACATTGAGCATGCGTTCCCGGCGTTTGCGTGCATCATGGGCATTCCCATGACGTATTCCATCACGAACGGCATTGGTTTCGGCTTTATCTCCTACGTGGTCATTATGCTCGTGACTGGCAGGGCGAAGGAAGTCAAGCCGCTCATGTGGGTTGCCTCGCTCGCGTTCTTGCTCATGTTTGTCTTGGCGTAACAAACATTTCTTTCATATGTCAAGGCCCTACTTCCAACTGGGAAGTAGGGCCTTCTTTACTTTGGGCATCATTCTCAGGTTTTGCGATCAGAAGGGCTGTTGGTCATATTGAAGTTATTTGAGCGTTTATATCCATCTACCGAAATAATATCGACCTGCAAATTCAATTGCTGCTTTATCCCCTATCGTAAGGTTAGAGGAGGCCTAGCATGGATATTAGGCAGTTGAAATACCTTTCAGCCGTAGTCAATTATGGGGATTACCAACTTGCTGCGCGATCTCTTTTTATCTCGCCACAGGGGTTGTCGAAAGCGATACGTCAATTAGAAAATGAGCTAGGCCTAGCTCTTATGGAAAAGGTGGGAAGAGAATCCCGCCCAACAAATGCCGCAATTGAGCTGGTTGCCCGCAGCCCTCAGCTGATTTCCGAATACGATTTGTTGCTCAGATTTTTATGCGAAGGCGATAAGCATAATGATCTATGCAGTTTAGAGAAATTGACCCTAGGTGTTTACAAACCTGTTAAATGCTACGAGCATTTAACAGGTTTTTCGTCAGCGGAAGCTCGTGGTGGGTTTCCGCTCGCTGTAACTTTGTGTATGGAGTGCACGGCGCCTTTGGCCTGTCATGATGCCAAAGGGGCGGCCCGCCATCCTTTGAGAGGCTAACGGGCCGTAATTGTGTTGTGCTGTGCATTGCTTACAGCAGAATGCGGTGCGTAAAGGTTTTGCCGTCGAAAATGCCGAAGCTGTGGGACCCATCTTTGGGAATGGCAACGCTGCCCGGGTTGAAGAGCCATACGCCGGAGTGATGCGCGTCGCGCTCGTTTACTTTGATATGAGTGTGTCCGAACAGGAATGCGCTTCCCTTCGGCAATTTCGGCATATTATTGACGCTGTTGTGCAGCCCACTTCCGAAAACATGGCCGTGCGTGCAGAACAGGCGCATGCCGTCAGCGAAGACGAGCGCGTAATCGCCCATACAGGGGAACTCGAGCATCATTTGGTCGACTTCCGCATCGCAATTGCCGCGTGCGGCCACAATGGAACCTGAGCGCTCATTGAGCATGGCGGCAACGCTTTTGGGGTCGTAGCCCTCGGGCTCTTCGTTTCGTGGTCCGTGATACAAAATGTCGCCGAGCAAAATAATCTCGTCGGCTCGCTCCTCATCGGCCGCTTTCAAAAACTTTTCGCACCATTTCGCCGAGCCGTGAATGTCTGAAGCGATTGCGAACCTCATGAATGTTCCCTTTCGTTGTCGAGGGGCGAGTTGCCTTTTCATTATGCGCATTAGACCGCCGCTTTGGGCTCACGATTCCGAAGTGGCGGCTGGTGTGCGTGTTTTTCGGTGGCTGTTGAACACGTTCCGAAGGGCGGCGTTCCCGCTTTATTCTCTTGTGTCGCGTTTCGCGAAAAAACCAAGCGGCCTTTTTGCGTTTGCGATTGGCCTTTATTCCTTCGTGCCTCGTTTCGCGAAGGGGTTGAGCGACTTCTTTTCGCTTGCGATATTCCATTCGCTCACGAACGGGTCGTTGTCGAGGCCATTCATAATGCCATCGAGCTCAGCGTCGATCTTGGGCAGGTGCTTCGCCTTGTATTTCACCGGCTTGCCGGCCATGTAGACCTGTTCAACGTTGCGCAGCGCGCAGAGGTCCTCGAGCGGGTTTGCGTCGAGCACGATTAAATCGGCGCTCTTTCCCGTTTCGATGGAGCCGGTTTCGTTGGCCACGCCAAGCAGTTGCGCGTTCTTGAGCGTTGCGGTATGCAGTGCGAATTCGGGCGTCACGCCGGTATGGCGCTGGAAATACACCACTTCGCGCCACATGTCGTAGTGCGTGACGAACGGGCAGGCGGAATCGGTGCCTAGCCCTACGGGAATGCCGTTGGCAAGCGCCTGGCGCGTCGCGGTGGCGACGCCTTCGTAGACGACGCGACCGTTGACTTTCTGCACATGAGTAGAGTGCGTTTTCTCAGGCGAAAGCACCGCGAAGGGGAGTGCCGGCGAGAGCGTGCAGGTAAGCGACGAGGCGTTGCCGAGCCCATTTTTCTTGAACAGTTTCAAAAGCTCGTCGGTAAGAGGTGCGCCATGCTCGATGGTATCGACGCCTGCTTTCAAGCCGACCTCGACGCCTTCGGTGCTTTCGATATGGGCCGAGGTGCGAAGCCCGAGTTTATGAGCCTCGTCGCACACCGCTTGTGCGATATCGAGGGGCATGCGCAAGACTCCCGGCTCGCCTTCAACCTCGGCATCAAAAACGCCGCCCGTGATGAAAAGCTTGATTTGATCGGCGCCATTGCTGAAGTGCTCATGAACGAGGGCGCGGCCCTCTTCGGGAGTCGTCGCTTTCTTCGCAAACAAGCGCGCATGGCCCTCGGGAACAGTGATGCCGCAGCCCGATGCGATAAGGCGCGGACCTTGGAACTTGCCCGATTTAATTTGATCGCGCACTTGGATATCGGCATACCCGGGGTCGCCAACGCTGCGCACAGTGGTTACGCCGCTTGCGAGCTGGTTTTTCAGCGAGGCTTTCAGCATGTGGCGCAAAATCGCCATGCCAACGGGGTTGCCCGTGACTTTTTGAACCGCTCCTTCGGCGTTACTCGAACTGCGGGGCGTGCCGTCGCCAACCAGATGCACGTGCATGTTGATGAGTCCAGGCATGAGGTACTTGCCTTGCAGGTCGATGATCTGTTCGCCGCCGCGCATTTTTACTTTTGCGGTGGGGCCGACTTCGACGATTTTGCCCTCGTCATCGACGAGAACCGTTGTGTCGGGCGCGGGCTTCATTTTTTCCGTGCCGTCGAGCACCGTGGCGTGGATGAATGCGTAAGACATAAGCTATCCTCCTTGAATCGCGTTACTCGGATTGTATCCCCTGCGGCATATTGTTGCGGTGCTGAACTATTGTTTTTGCCTTTTCGTTGCTCTCTTCCCAATAAATACCTATAAACCTATTGCATAAATAGGTAAATAGAATAATAATGCAGAACCATCCTAATCAAAGGAGCCTCGGCTCCATGTTTCAAAGGGGGACGCTATGTCGTTCGAAACCGTCGCGTCGACGGTGGTGGTGCTTGCGATTCTCGTCGGTCTCATCGCCTTCCTCGCATTTTTGAAGAAGAAGGGCAAGAGCTTCACGTTCCGCGTGTTCACGGCGCTTGGTTTGGGCGTGGTGTTCGGTGCGGGCATTCAGATTGTGCTCGGGCTTGGTACCGATGCGACCAAGACTGCGCTCGATTGGATGAGCATCGTGGGCCAGGGCTACATTAACTTGCTGAAGATGCTCGTTATGCCTTTGGTGTTCGTGGCCATTGTCGGCGCCTTCACGCGCGCCGAAGTGACCGATAACCTTGGCAAGATTGGCGCGGTCGTGCTTGTCGTGTTGCTTGCGACGGTCGCCATCGCGGCTATCGTTGGCTGGGCGGTTATCGCGTTTTCTGGCCTGGCGGGCGCAAGTTTTGCCGATGGCACGGTGGACCCGACCAAGCTCGCAACGCTCCAGGACAAACAGGAAACCGTTGCCGCGCTCACCATTCCGCAGGAGCTGCTTAGCTTCATTCCGACGAATGTGTTCGCCGATTTCACTGGAAGCCGCTCTACGTCCACTATCGCGGTCGTCATTTTCTCGGCAATCGTGGGCGTTGCGTATTTGAAGTTGCGCGATAAAGATTCCGAGCAGGCGGAGTTCTTCAAGAAGTTTATTGACGCTCTCTACGGTATCGTCATGCGCATTGTGAACATGGTTCTCTCGCTTACCCCCTACGGCGTGCTCGCCCTTATCGCGAACTTCATGGCGAAAAGCGATTTCGCTGCCGTGCTCGATTTGGGCAAGTTCGTGATCGTTTCCTATGTTGCCCTGATCACGGTGTTCATCGTGCACCTCATTATCGTGGCGGCAAATCGCGTGAGCCCGATTATCTATGTGAAGAAGGCGTTTCCGGTTCTGAGTTTCGCGTTTGTCTCTCGTACGAGCGCCGGCGCGTTGCCTATGAACATCGAAACCCAGCGCCATGCGCTCGGGGTCGATTCCGCTACGGCGAATTTCGCGGCAAGCTTTGGCATGTCTATCGGCCAGAATGGCTGCGCGGGCATTTATCCCGCCATGCTTGCCACGATCATCGCCCCGACGGTTGGCATCAACGTGTTCTCGCCAGAATTCGTGGTTATGCTCGTTGCGGTTATCGTCGTGAGCTCATTCGGCATCGCCGGCGTTGGCGGCGGCGCGACGTTCGCATCGCTCATCGTGCTGGGCACGCTTGGCCTGCCTATCGAGATTGTGGGCATTCTCGCTTCCGTCGAGCCGCTCATCGACATGGGCCGCACGGCGCTCAATGTGAGCGATTCCATGGTCGCGGGCATCACTTCGTCGCATGTCAATGGCGGATTCAATCGCGAGGTGTTCAATAATCCCGAAGCTCAAGTGAGTGCAGCGGGAGATATCGAGGCATAAATTCATCCTTTATTTTGTTAGGTGAACGTTTGTTGACGCCGCTTTGCCCCGTCCGGAGTTTTCCGGGCGGGGCTTTATAATTCCATGTGTTTATGCTTTTCGCTCCCTAGGGGCGTTGAAAGGGGATTTTCGCTTCGTTATGTCGAACGTATTTGTGAATAACGCGCTCACCAGGACTATTAGCCAATGGTGGAACCGCTTGCTCGGTGCCGCGAAAGAAGGCTCCTTTTCCGATCAGGACGAGATGTATGCATCGCATCGCACATCGCGCGACTACATTTGCAATATGTTCGGCATTGCCACATGGGGCATGGTTTTCCCTGTGCTCACCGTCGTTATCACGCAGCTCACGAATGCCGAGCTTGCGGGTATGTTTTCGCTCGCGTTCATCACCGCCACGCTGCTTATGATGATCGGCAATTACGGCGTGCGTACCTATCAGGTTTCCGATATTGATGAGCGCCATTCGTTTGCCGATTATGAGGTGAACCGTTTCATTACCTGCGCGCTTATGATGGTCGTTGGTGTGGGGTACTGCATGGTGCGCGGCTATGGCGGAGACATGCTCACCATTTCAATCGGCGTGTATTTCTATCGTATGATCGATGCTCTCGCCGATGTATACGAAGGTCGTTTGCAACAGCAAGACAAGTTCTATCTTGCGGGCATCTCACAGGCCGTGCGTTCCGTGCTTGTCGTGCTATTTTTCTCGCTCGCTTTGCTCATTACGCGTAATGTGGGTGTTGCGAGCATCGTCATGGCAGTGGTTGCGGCGCTGACGTTCGTTTTCCTCACTTTCCCTTTGGGGCTTATTGAAACACCGAAATCGCCCCGCTGTACCCTTGAGAGCGTTGTGGTGATTTTCAAGCAGTGCTTCCCGCTGTTTCTGGCGGTGTTCCTGTTCAACCTCATCGAGAGCATGCCGAAGTTCGTGATGGAAGGCGTGCTCCCTTACGATAGCCAGTTGTACTTCAATGCGCTGTATTTTCCAGCGCAGGGCATTATGCTTGCGATTCAGCTTGTGTATAAGCCGCTGCTCGTACGACTTACGAAGGAATGGGCCGACCCGAGCCGCCGCAAGCGCTTCGATTTAGCATTCTTGGCCATGATGGGCGTTGTGCTCGCATTCACGGGCGTGACGGCCGTTCTTATGGGCTGGATTGGCATACCTCTTATGAGCTGGATTTACGGCTTGGATTTTGAGCCCTATCGAGGATTGGCTTATGTCATGGTCGCTGCGGGCGGCGTGACTGCGGCGGTCGATTTCTTGTATCAGGTCATAACCGTGTTGCGCCGTCAGGGCGACGTTACGAAGCTTTATTTCATTACGTTCGGCTTTTCGGTTTTCGTGCCCATCTTGCTCATCAATTTCACGGGCTTGCCGGGTGCCGTAATTGGCTATCTCATCGTTATGGCGATCCTGCTCTCGTTGCTTGCCATGGAATACATAACGATTCGCGTGCAATTCAGCCATGGTGCGGTGTGGCAAGAAGACGACGAGGCTCCGGGTCGTACGCCGACGTTGCCTGTGAACCCTGCTATGTCGGGGCGTATTGATATCTCCCAGGCGGACGCACTGCGAATTCGCCAGAAAACGAAGAAGGCCATGCACAGCGCTCGCGAGCAGGTTAAAACGGGCAAAACGAACGTGGTTCGCTCGCATGGGTCGCATGCGGAATCGATCGATGGGCCGGCTCGAACGACTCGTGTACACGGCAATATCGGGCAAGCTTCGCCGCGCGTGCGCGTTTCGGGAGCTACCGTCGCCTCGACGCGAGCTTCTTCCGATGCCGAGGCGCGCGAGCGCGAGCGAAAGGCGCGCGTTCGCGCGCAGCTTATGGAACAGGCCGCGAAAGAGAAGCAACGCGCTTCCGAAGTGAGAGAATATGAAGACGACACGCAGGCGCTCGCCGGCAGGCACGCATCGCGCCATCGAGTTGTGCATGCGCGGCCCTCGAAGAACGCATCGAGCCGCGGTCGCGATACGCGCGGCAAGCATCAGCGTTAAATGCGTAAGCCTCGCAGGAAGGAACATATGATGGCTTATATTCCCGTAGCGCAAAACACTCCCTGGCAGCAAACCGATGAATTCGATATGTTGAAAACGGCTGTGCTCGTCATCGATGTTTTGGGTGGCGAAGGGGGAGCGACTCCAGGTCTTGAGGACATGGCGTCGAACAGCGTGAAAATCGTGAAGGCTGCTCGCGCAAAAGGGTTGCCGGTCGTGTTCTCGTGCGATGCCCATATTCCTGGCCTTGATAAGGAATTGGAGCTTTGGGGTGAGCATGGCATTGTTGGCAGCGACGCGGCGCAGCCTTTGGCTGATTTTGACGTGCAGGAAAGCGATTTCGTAATTTCGAAGCGCCGCTACGATGGCTTCTACCAGACTGATCTTGATTTGACGCTGCGTGAGCTGGGCGTCGACACGCTTATCGCCGTTGGCTGCGACACGAATATCTGCGTGCTGCAGACGCTTGCCGGCGCGTATTTTCGCGGGTATAAGACCATCGTCCCCTCCGACGCCACCGCGACGTTCCTCGTGGGAACCCAGGAAGGCGGCCTTGAGTACTTTACGCGTTGTTACGACTCGCGTGTGACAACAACCGAGTCTGTTCTGGAAAAGCTCCAGTAAAAAGCAACTCGTCAATCGGATTTCAGATTCGGATAATAGTCCGCAGGCGTGCCCGCTATTGGGAATGCCTGCGGACTTCTTTTTTCGAGCCGAATGGCCGCTTCCATTAAAAATAGGCGTTGGCTCGCGCCAACGCCTAAGCTCAAACATGCAGGCACTTTCCAGGCTTTTATTCTTTCAATCCCGCTTCGTAGAGGGCGAGGATTTCAGCACGATTATGCGTGTCGCATTTGCGGTAGATATTGCGCACGTGCGTTTTCACGGTCGCTTCCGAAATGAAGAGATTCTCTTGAATGTATTTCAGCCCATGGCCCGTGAGCCACATTTCGCACACTTCCGATTCTCGGGGCGACAGCCCGTAGTGCTCGCAGAATTCGCGAATGGCGTCGCGCGAATCTTCAACGGGGGTTTCCTCAACGTGCACGCTGCTTTCGTCTGCCTCGATGTCGAAGTCGAGCACGAACTGTCCATCCGAGAACATAAGCCCTACAGTCAGAACGATGAACATGAGCACAGCGGCGACAAAAATGGTCGACTGGCCTGCGCAAAGCGGTGCCACGATATGTCCCGAAACGTTGCCGGCGCATTCCGCGAACCAGCCAATGATGAACACGACCATAGGTTTCGCCGGGCTTTTCTTCGCGATAAGCAGGAGCATGATCCACATAAGCACGTCTGCCGTGATGAAGCCCGAGAATACCATCGACAGTGGCACGTTTTCGGAATTGGAGAACAAAAAGACGAGCGCCGCGAAACTCGCGAGCATCACCTTGTAGAGAATCGTCATATCGACCTTGCTGCGCAGCGTGAGCGCGCTCACGGCGAAGAAGACGAAGATGATAACGGGAATAATGAGGAATTTGATTCCGAAATCGAACGGTGGCTCGCTTGCCGGCATCAGGGCTCCGATGGACCCCAGTGCGAAAAAGGTGACGAAAAGCCCTGCGAGCGTGCGCCATTTTACGGATGCTTTGATATTGTCGATGAGCGAATGGGCTGTTTGTGCCGCGGTTTCTTGTTCGCCTGTTGTGGCGTGCGGCTTTTCAACGAGGGAATGGGGCATAAGCGCGAACGACGCGGTCGGAAGCGCTGCGAGCAGCAATGCAGAGATGTCGATCGGAACCGCTGCGATTACGAGGCATAAAATCGCTGCGAAAAGAAACGAACATCCCGCAAGAAGCACCACATCGCGTGTGCTTAAGCAAGCGTAATTCTCGAACCACGAAGCGACGATGCCGATAAAGCAAAAGCCCGAAAGCAACAGGCCGAGCAGGGCAACGGGCGACGATGGGAACATGGGATACGCGTAGAGAAGCGTTCCGATTGAGGCGCCCAGGGCAAAGAGGAACGAAAGCACCTTGCGGCCCGCGATTGTTTGCAGTTTGGGCGAAACGAGCAGCAGTATAAGGCCGCAAAGGGCCCCTGAAAGCATTGAGCCGCTTACGACGATCGTTGAATCATGCGCGCCAAAAAGCGGCACGAACAGCAGCATGAACGACCATGCGTTCGTGAGGCCGTATCCAATGAATCGAATGTGGCGAATTGGGTTCGCCATCATCTCGTTGTGTTCCATGTTCCCTCCAATACCCAACGAGACATTATGCCATATCGTTGGTTTTCCTCATAAAAGGAAAGCTGCCACCCCGTGTCATGCGAGAGACGGGGTGGCAGCATGGTTTGGCTTTGAGCATCGTGAGAGACTGGTTTTGCGTAAAGCGCCCTAAATAACGTAATTGTCGCCCGATTGGTACGGCGCAATCAAATCGGCCACGGTGATTCCGTCAAGGTATTCATTCACGACCTCATCGAGCCCTCTCCATAACGAAATCGTGCGGCAATCAAACATACGGGGGCATGATTCGGCGTTCGCCTCGAGGCAGGCGACGGGTGCGAGCGAACCTTCGGTCAAACGAAGCACTTCGCCTATGGTGTATTGGTCGGGTTCGCGGGTGAGACGGTACCCGCCGCCTTTGCCGCGCAGACCAACGAGCATATTGCTCTTCACGAGCGACTTGATAATGCTTTCCAGATATTTCTCGGAAATGTTTTGACGTGACGCAATTTCTTTCAGTGGAATGTATCCGTCGGTCTGGTGCTCCGCGAGGTCAATCATAACGCGCAGGGCGTAGCGGCCCTTGGTTGAAACCATCATGGCAAGCCCTCCTTACGGGCGTAGAGTGAATGTGGCGTTTCATGTATTACTCCTATTATATACAGGGTTGATAGGATTATATGAAAAATGTCGAGATGCTTTTAGCCGATAGAAAAAATTCGGGTGGGTGCTTGACACGTGTTCTCCAAATCATAAAATACCGTTATACCTACAGGAAAGGTGGGAATATGGAAATGAGGCATTGGAAGAGGGATGGCGTGGCGTCGTGCGCCGGCGAACGATGTCGATGTTTGCGTGCCAGCGAACGGTAAGTTCGCGCTCGTTTTGTTTTCACCCCATTTTATAAAAGGAGATTCCCATGGCTGTATACACTTCCATTGACCAGCTTATTGGCAACACGCCGCTTCTGGAGCTCAGCAATATCGAGAAGAACCTCGACCTGAAAGCGAAGGTGCTCGTAAAGCTCGAGTATTTCAACCCCGCGGGTTCTGTGAAAGATCGTATCGCGAAGGCGATGCTTGACGATGCCGAAGCTGCGGGCAAGCTGAACAAAGATTCTGTGATCATTGAGCCTACGAGCGGCAATACGGGCGTCGGCTTGGCTTCGGTTGCTGCGGCTCGCGGCTATCGACTCATCATCACGATGCCTGAGACCATGTCTGTCGAGCGTCGTTTGCTCATGAAAGCTTACGGTGCCGAACTGGTGCTTACCGATGGTGCCAAGGGCATGAAGGGCGCTATTGCGAAAGCGGAAGAACTTACCGCCGAGATTCCGAACAGCTTCATCGCGGGCCAGTTCACCAATCCTGCAAACCCTCAGGCCCATATCAAAACCACGGGTCCCGAGATTTGGAATGATACCGAGGGCAAGGTTGATGTCTTTGTTGCGGGCGTTGGAACGGGCGGCACGGTGACCGGCGTTGGCAAATATCTGAAATCCCAGAACCCCGATGTGAAGGTTGTCGCCGTTGAGCCTGCGAGCTCTCCCGTGCTTTCGAAGGGCACTGCTGGCGCCCACAAGATTCAGGGCATTGGCGCAGGCTTTGTGCCCGACACGCTTGACACGAGCGTCTACGATGAGGTTATTGCCGTTGAAAACGACGATGCGTTCGAGACGGGCCGTCTGGTTGGCCATTCCGAAGGCGTTCTCGTGGGCATTTCGTCTGGCGCCGCCGTCTGGGCTGCGATTGAGCTTGCCAAGCGCCCCGAAAACGAGGGCAAAACCATCGTTGCTCTTCTTGCAGACACGGGTGAGCGTTACCTTTCTACTCCGCTGTTTACTGAATAGCTGCCGTTGAAATGAAATGAAAGCCGCGATTGCCTATCGCGGCTTTTTGTTTGTCGAAATGAATTATGCTTGCTGCTGAAATTCGACACCGTGGCGCGATGCTTTGCTTTGCGCATTCGATTAAGGATCACCATGCAAGAGCCTGCTTGCAATGCTTATTTGGATAATGCTGCAACCACACCCGTTATCGATGAGGCGATTGAAGCGATGAATGACGTGTTGCGCCATGCATGGGGCAATCCATCTTCGTCTCATAGGGTGGGCTATGCCGCGAAAGAGGCGCTCGAACAATCGCGTGCCACGATTGCCGAATGCCTTGGCGTCGACGCCGACGAGATCTTCTTTACCTCCGGTGCGACCGAGGCCAATAACCTCGCCGTGCGCGGGGCTTGCATGGCGCGTAAGGGCGAATCGCGCCGCATTGTGACGTCTTCCCTCGAACATGCTTCTGTTACAAGGTCGGTTCGTGGCATGCGGCGCGAGGGCTGGGATGTTGAGCATATTGAAGACGTCGCGGGCAATTTTGACATGGAGCAGCTGCATCGCGCTTTGCTCAAGCCCACGACGCTTATTTCTGTGATGCGCGTTCAAAACGAGCTCGGCTGGCTGCTTCCCGTTCCCGAAATCGTCGCTGCTCGCGACGAACTCGCCCCGAGCGCTCTTGTTCATTGCGATGCGACGCAATCATTTGGAAAGCTGCAAACGCTTCCCCGCGATTGGGGGGTCGATCTGCTCACCATTGCCGGCCATAAAATCGGCGGGCCGCGCGGTATTGGCGCGCTCTATGTGAAGCGCGGCACGCAGATGTTCACCAATGCATTTGGCGGGGGCCAGGAGCGGGGCCTGCGGTCGGGCACCGAGCCGGTGTTTTTGGCTGCGGGATTTGCCGTTGCTGCAAAAAAGGCTTGTGAGAATCGCGAGGCGAATCTCGCTCACGCCTATGGATTGAAAGCGCGTTTTGTCGAAGGACTGCACGATGCCGCCCCCGATGCCATCGTAAACTCCCGCGACGATGGCTCGCCGTATATCGTGAACGTGTCGCTGCCGAGCCTCTTCAGCCAAGATTTGCTTGACTTCTTGGGCGAGCGGGGCATTTTCATATCTAAAGCTTCCGCATGTACCGAAAACCATACGACCGTTCCTAAAAGCACGTGGCGTCCGAAGCACCCCTTGAGCCTTCAGGCGGCCGGAATTCCCTTGAAGCTCGGTAAATCGACGATTCGCGTAAGCTTTGGCTTCGATACCACGGTTGAAGAGGTTGACCTGCTTTTGCAGGGGATCAAAGATTTTTCGAATATGGGCAAGCTGATGCCTCGTGTACCATAGGGCAAGGGAAGATGAGAGGGAAATCATGAAACTTAATCCTGAATATGTCAAAGTCGCATCGAAGATGATCGATGAAAGCCCCTATCTCAAGCTGCTTGGCACCACGACCGAGCTGCTTGATGCCGGCCATTATCGTTGTCGCATGGAGCTTGACCGAAAGCATACGAACATGTTCGGTGGCATTAATGGGGGAGTGAATGCTGGGCTGCTCGATTCTGTGACGTATTGGTGCCTGTTGTGCTGCATGCCTGAAGACGTGGGCTACACCACCATTGACCTTACGGTGAACGACATGCACTCCGCCCAGAGCGGAATTATTTATGCCGAGGGTGAAGTTATCAAGCACGGCCGAACTATAAGTCTTACCGAGGGGCGTATCACCGACGAAAAAGGAACCCTCATCGCATATGGCACGTCGAAATTGTTTGCTTCGCCCACAATCCAGCCCATGTCGCTCGCTGCGGAATATCTTGGAATTGGCACCATGCCGCCGAAGTTCATCGATTAATTCGTCATTTCGCTTTGTTAAGCGCACGGGCGCTGGCACTTCGATTCGTTTGGGAGCCTTGAATAACACTTGGCAATTATTCCCATGTGCGTCGATGAGCGTACCTTTACTTTTTTCGATTGAATTCTTCATGCATAGAGCATTGATTTTATGCGGTGCCGGTGTGGTGGCGCTTTGTGCGTCATGCGTCGAAACGATAACGGGCATAGAAACATTCTTGCAACAGAATTAAAGTGGCTCTATTAAAGGTCTCGTTTGTTGGGGGAATGCATGGTGTCGAACGCTTTCGTCGAATCGGTTGAAACGCAGGCGGCCATCTCGCCCCAGGCGATTGCTTTCGAGGCCGATTCCTGCCGCATGACGTATGGCGAACTCTCGTCGGCGTCGAACGCCATTGCCGCAAAGCTTCGCGAAATGACGTCTGACCGCTTCCCGGTCGTGGTTTTCGGGCATAAAGATTTTCGTATGGTTGCAAGCTTCCTTGGCTGTTTGAAAAGCGGCCATGCCTTTGTGCCTGTCGACGTGGAGCTTCCCGCATCGCGTATTGGCGATATCTTATCCCAGCTTGATTCTCCCTTCGTCGTGTGCGCCGCGCCTTTGTCTGGGGCGTTGGCTCCTTATGTCGCCACCGATCGCGTGCTCGATATATCCGGCTTTTCTGACCCCGTCGCGCTTATCGACGCGTTTTCTGGCTGCGACGCGCCTGCGAGCGATATATGGGTGAGCGGTGAGGAAACGCAATATATCATCTTCACGTCGGGCTCTACAGGCAAGCCGAAAGGTATCGAGATTTCGGCGAACAATGTGTGCAATTTCATGCAATGGGTGCGCACGTTTCCTGTAGTTCGCGAGGGCGGCCAGGTGTTTCTCGACCAGCCGCCGTATTCGTTCGACCTTTCCGAATACGAATTGGTCGGTGCGCTCTCGACGGGCGGCCGCCTGCATGCCGTTTCCCATGAGCTCACGGCTGACACGCGCTCGTTGTTCGCCGATTTGGCGAAATCTGACGTGTCGGTATGGGTTTCGACCCCCTCGTTCGCTGATTTGTGCCTGGTCGACCCTTCGTTTTCCGAAAGCATGCTTCCAAGCGTGAAGCTCTTTCTTTTCTGCGGCGAGGCGTTGCGCCATGCGACGGCCGCCGCGCTCCGTGAGCGTTTTCCGCATGCCATTGTGGCGAACACGTATGGCCCAACGGAATCGACCGTGGCCGTGACGTATTGCGAGATCGGGGAAGCCGAACTTGCGAGCGATGCGCCTCTGCCAGCGGGTGCGCCGCGACCTGGTACCGAGATTCGCATTTGCGACCCGGAGACTGGAGAGTCGTGCGCGACCGGCGATTCGGGCGAAATCGTTATCGTGGGCAACACGGTGGCAAAGGGCTATTATCGCAATCCCGAGAAAACTCAAAAGGCGTTTTCGCAATCGTCGCTCTGTGATGGAACGCAGGTGCGCGCGTATCGCACGGGCGATGCGGGGCATATGGATGAACAGGGAGTTTTGCATTGCGAAGGTCGCTTCGACTCCCTCATCAAGCTCCACGGCTTTCGCATTGAGCTCGAAGATGTCGAAGAAAACATTCGCGCGCTCAGGGGCGTGAAGCAAGCGTGCGTCGTGCCGGTGGTTCATAAGGAAAGCATCGCGTATTTAAAGGCGTTCATTGTTCTACAAAAGCACCCCGACGGAACGCCGGCGTATGAGGAGCTCGAGTCCGATGCGGCGGATTGCGCTGCTTGTTGCGACAACGGGGAGGGAAAGGTCGAAGTTCCCTCAAAACTCGATCTGGAGCGCTCGCTTAAGGCGTCGCTTGCTGCACGCATTCCCGAATACATGGTTCCTCGTCGCTTCGCCCTTATTGACGAAATGCCTCTGACTCCTAATGGGAAAATCGACCGCAAAGCGCTTGCGGCATCTTCGCGCAGCAAGCGCGCGTAAGCTGGTCGTTATGTCGTTTTACGCTGACCCCAGTTTTTTCGTCTTGCTTTTCGTTGCTGTCGTGGGCGCGGCGGTGCTTGGCTTGCTCGAAAAACCCCTGAAGTGGTATGGCCTCGTTGCGTCATTGTTCTTTGTGGCCCTGCTTTTCATGAACGATGCTGCGCAATTTGCCTGCTTCGTGCTGTTTTTGGCGTCATCTGCCGCGGGATGTGCCCTAATCATGCGCACACCGAAATCGAAATGGAGCTTTCGCATAGCGCTTGCGTTTACGCTGTACCCGCTTGTCGTATGCAAGGTGAGCGGTGCGTTTGATGCGAGCCTGCTTGGCTTTGCGGGCATTTCATATTTGACGTTCAAAGCAACTCAGGTTGTTATTGAAGTGCACGATGGCATCATTGAACGCATGAGCCCAAGCGATTGGCTGTGCTTCATCGTGTTCTTCCCCGTTTTTACCTCGGGACCGATTGACCGCAGCCGTCGTTTTGTCGAGGACCTTCATGCGACGCGTTCGCGCGACGAATATGCTGGGCTTCTCGCTCGAGGCATAGTGCTCATTGCGGCTGGCATGGTCTACAAAATGGTTATTGCTGCCTATATCTTCCGCCTCTATGACCCTCATGGGTGGGGAAATGCGGGGCTTGGCGTTGAGCTGTGGCAGCAGGTCATCATCGCCTACCAATATGGCCTGTATTTGTTCTTCGATTTCGCGGGCTACAGTCTTATGGCGATGGGCGCGAGCTATTGCTTCGGTATTCGCACGCCGCGTAACTTCCGCGCCCCGTTTTTGGCGGTCGATATTAAAGATTTCTGGAATCGTTGGCACATCACGCTTTCCTTTTGGCTGCGTGACTTCGTGTTCATGCGTTTCTCGCGTTTCGCGTTGAAGCATAAGCTGTTTAAAAAACGTTTGCGCGTTGCCCAATGCGGTTTCATGGTGAACATGCTTCTTATGGGCGCATGGCATGGTCTATCTGCCAATTATTTGCTATATGGCCTGTTCCACGGCGTGTTGCTCGCGGCGACGGAAGCGTTTCAGAAAACGAAATTCTATAAAGCGCATAAGAAGGAACTGTGGTTTCGAGGCGTATCGTGGTTCGTGACGATGCAAGCGGTATTTTTCGGCTTTGCATTGTTTTCGGGGCAAATCACGCGTCTCGCATGTGGTGCGTGATGCATGACGTTGAGTGCGAAGCGAATTGAAGAGTGAAAACGCCGCGAGGTGTTGTTAGAAAGGAGACGGCAATGGCAACGATGACTCACGAGGAAGTCGAAGAGAAGATACTCGACATGCTCGAGGAGGTATGCGGCGACGAAGAGGTTCGCGATCATCGTGATGAAGACCTTTTCGAGCTCGGCTTCCTCGATTCTATGGCGGCGGTTGAGCTGCTCGTCGATATCGAGGACGAATTCGGCGTTTCGATTGCTCCTACCGAAGTTGAGCGTGAAGAGATGAATACGGTGAACCTGATTATCGAACAGGTTGAGAAACGCCTGTAAGGCTTACGAATACGATGAAGGAAAGGAGGTGCGTTTTGGCCGAAAAGGCACCTGAAAAGAAGGTTTCGGGCATGCTTCTTCTTAAGGGCGTTGTGGCCGGTCTTGTCGCAATCGCCCTTGTGATGGGCGGCGTTTGCTGCGCGCTTCCACGCCAGGGCGATGTGGCCGACCAAACGCGCCTCTACGATTATGTCTATTCGGGTACGAAATCGGAAAGCGTCGACTTCACGACGACGAACATGAGCGACGACGGCATTCTGACGTTTGGCACGTCGGAGCTCTATATTTCATCGCCGCTGGTGAATCAATGCCCTCAGAAAGTGTTTGGCGAAAGCGTGAGCGGCGTCGATATGACGTACGTGGGCGAGGCGTTCGACCAAAGCCTCTGGCAGGCGATTGCCGCCGGGGCATATGCGCCGGCATCGAAGAATCGCAAAGTGGTGCTCATGCTTTCGCCGCAGTGGTTCTTCAAAGGCAACGGTCAGCAGTCGAAGCTCTCATCGAAGTTTTCATATCAGCTGTACAAGGGTTTTTTGGAAAACGACTCCATCGGCGATGAGACGAAGGCGTATGTCCGCCAGCGTCTTGAGACGCTCGGTGTTGACGGAACGCAAATTGCTGCCGCCAACGACGACACTTTTGTTGATGCGATTAATGACGCTGCGTATCAATTCTCAAATGACCTGCGCATTCGCAGTAAAATCGACGCATTGGTAAAAGGGTCGCCTAAGAATTCTCTGGTACGATCGGCTGGCGAGCCGACGGGGGAGCCCGACTGGGATGCGCTGCTTTCCGATGCGCAGGCGCAAGGCGAGCAGTCGTGCACCAATAACGATTACGGCATCCATGATGCTTATTGGGATAAAAACTCTCAGTACAAAAGCGAGCAAAATCAAGATTTCGTGCATGCCGATGACGAATGGGCTGATTTCCAATGCTTCTTGAAGGTATGCAGGGAGGCGGGTCTTGAGCCGCTTGTTGTGATTCTGCCCATGCATGGCGGCTGGTATGACGAGATGGGTGTGACTTCTGACATACGTGCCCAATTTTATGACCAGGCGCGCTCTTTGTGCGATGAGGCGGGCGTTGCCTATGCTGACTTTTCAAGCTGTGAATACGAAAAATATTTCCTGTGTGATACGGTGCATCCGGGCTGGATTGGCTGGGTGCGCATCGAGCATGCTGTGTATGATTTCGTGAATGGCCAAGATAATGCATTCCTAGGCGGTGCAGAATGACATTTCGCCAGTTTATGAAAGAGCGTCCAAACCTGCATACGATTTCTTGTGAAGTCATTGCGTTCGCCTGCGGCCACCCGATTGCTCTGACTGTTGGCGCCGGGCTGTTCTTGTTGATTGCGGGCTGCCTTGTATTTTGGTATGAAGTATTTTCGGGTTTCGCAGAGCCTGTTCAATTCATTTATGCTGCGTTTTAGCAGAGGATGTGGCGTAGTGCACCCGTTTCGTTCCATATACCTCATATGGGCAAGATTCGTCACGGTGGTTTTCATCGGCGTTCTCTGCTTTATCGCGGTATCGACTACGCACATGGCGTATGCCGGCGAGCCTGCGAAACAGGACGCTGTTTCTGCGACTCCCTCAATCGGCATTTCATCGGCCGATTTGGATGCTGACGAGCTTTCGGCGGCGCTTGATTCGTATCTTTCTCGTAACGTTGGTCGCACTCACGAGCCAGGAGTAGCCGTTGCCGTTGTCACGAGCCAAGGGGTTGCGTATATGCGCACGTTTGGAACGTGCGAAAGTGCTGGTGACGCTTTCTATATTGGCTCGTTGAGCAAGTCGATGTGCGCGGTTGCGATCATGCAGCTTGTTGAGCAGGGAAAAATCGATCTTGATGCCCCTGCGAGCGATTATGCTCCCGAATATCTCATATCTCCCGAGGTCAGCGTTCGAATGTTGCTCAATCAAACAAGCGGGTTCGGGTATTACGAATCGCTCAACGAGGCAACAGTGGGGGACAGCTTCGGCGAGTTTTCGTACGCAAATGCCAATTACGATTTGCTCGGGCGCATCGTTGAGCATGTGTCGGGGGAGTCGTATTCTGCATACATGGCGAAGCATGTTTTCGCTCCGCTCAATATGGTCGATTCTTCCGCCCAGGGCCTGCGTACGAACGATGTACTTGGGGAATACGACAGTAACACCTTTGGTGGAATCAATGATGACGACCCCGATGATGCTTCAACATACTCTGATTCAAGAAACGTGCTTGGCCACAGAAATTATTTCGGACGTTATGTGCAAGATGATTTTCAGCACGCCGAAAACGATGATGCATGGGGAGGCCCCTCGTCGGGGTATGTCTCCGCAAGCATTCGCGACATGGCGAATTACCTGCAAATGTATTTGGCCGGCGGCAAGAACGTGCTTGATTACGACAGCATCATGCAGATGTTCATGAGCCGCGTGCCCGATCCGGGCGGTGATTCGTATTACGGCATGGGCTGGACCTCGTACGACAACGACGGCGAGCTCGTATTTTGCCACGATGGGGACGTTGAGACCAATGTAGCGAGCATGGCGATTTTGCCGGACCGTGACATTGGTGTGGTCGTGCTTGGTGATGGCTACGACTCGGTTGCGGGCAACTCGCTGTTCTTTAATTTGGCGAATGGCGTTCTTGATGTCGCCATGGGCAATAATGCGGTCGATCTTGATGAAACGGAATACGACGAGGCGCATGCTGAGGCAAATGCGGAATGGGTGCATTTCTGGTTGATGTGTGCGCTTCCGTTGCTGTTGACTCCCGTGTGGTGCCGTGTTGCGCGTATATTGGTGCGTAAAGCAGGGAAAACCATGGTATTTGGAGCCGCGGTAATTGATGGCGCGCTCTACGCGTGCGTATTTGCATGGCTTCTGTCCATGCTGCGTGATTTTGGAATTCCATGGCGCGACATTTCAACATTCGATCCATCGATCGCTTGCGGTTTGTATATCGGTGTCGCGCTGGTCGCCTTGGCCGTTGTGGCGCGTTTCATTGCCGCGATTGTAATTGGCGTAAAAGCGCGAAAATGGCCCAAGGTTACATAACATGTATTATCAGAATTATTGGTAAAAAGGCAAACAAAAGCCTTCCTTCAGGCTGTGTCGAAGGAAGGCTTTGAAAGAGATTTGCATGATTGCCGCTTGATGGCTCACGCTTAGCTTGCTGGAAAGTCGTCGCGTGACAAAAAACTCGTTTGGTTTGAAGTTGCTGGAAGTGCTTTGCCTTATGCCTTTGAACGATTTCCTAGAACGTGGATGCGGACTTGGCTACCATGCTGGTTGCTTGGTCGACCAGAACGGGCGTCAGGAAAACGGCGGTCAAAATGTTCGCGATGAATGCGACCAGCGATACGACGACAGCGATCTTCGCAAGTTTCAAGACATTTTCGACGTAGGCATCGCCGGGCATTGCTGCAATCATTTTCTTAGCCGATGTGAGTGCGATGAATCCGATAACGAAGCCGACGATATCGAGCAAAGCACCGCCAATCACAATACTGATGCCAGCGCATACAATGCCGCCAATTGCAAAGTTGCGGCAGGTTGACTTGCTCAAATTCATGCGTGCTCCTTTCGTTCGATTTTGAAAATCGAACATTTGTACATAGCAACAGGGGAGTTGCTGATTTCATGATACCATGGAGCCTATAAAGAAAGCCGCGCCTTGCGTGACGTTGATGTACTGTGAGAAAGCTCAATGGCGGAATTTGATTCGACATACGTGCAACCATGGACGGGATCTGCGATCTTGCTCGTTGATCTTGACGCGTTTTTCGCTTCTGTGGAACAGCTTGATCATCCTGCGTGGCGCGGCAAACCAGTAATCGTTGGCGGTGATGCCGATAAACACGGCGTTGTTTCAACGGCGAGTTATGAGGCTCGTGCCTATGGGGTTCATTCCGCAATGGCCGCCTCTGCTGCGCGCGAGCTCTGTCCCCAGGCGATATGGACGCATGGTCATTTTGACCGCTACAAGGAAATGTCGGCTCGAGTCATGGCTATTCTGCACGATGAAAGCCCTCATGTGCAGCAAGTAAGCATCGATGAGGCTTTTGTCGATGTCTCCCCTACCGAAGTCAACTCTGAGCATCCTGTCGCCATCGCCGACAGAATCCAAAAGCGAGTGGCTCATCTTGGCGTTACGTGCTCAATTGGGGTCGGAACGAGCAAAACGGTTGCAAAAATTGCTTCTGACCAGGATAAACCACGTGGTCTTACCGTAATTTATCCAGGTTCCGAGCTCGATTTCCTTTTCCCTTTGCCCATTCGCGTCATGTCGGGTGTTGGCAAGCGTGCCGAAGAGGAACTTTTGCGGCATGGTATTCGTACGCTTGGCGATATGGCTGAAGCTCCGGAAGATGTGTTGCGTTTAATATACGGCAAGAACGGCGAAATGATGCGCATGCGATGCCTGGGTGTTGATGCAACTGCCGTGAAGCAAGATGAAACCGTGAAGTCTGTTTCGAACGAGATGACGTTTTCTCAAGACCTCGTTACCTTCGACGCGATAGAAAACGCGGCGAATATGCTTGCGGCCAAAGTTGCGCGTCGACTTCGTAAAAATGGACTCAAGGGGTCTACGCTTGCTCTTAAGCTTCGTTTTGCCGACCGCACATCGAAAAGCTGTCAAACGCAACTTCGCGCTCAAGACGATAACGAGCATGTGTTCATGCCTGAAATCCGGCGCATGATTTCTCAAATATGGAAGCCGGGGATGCGCGTGCGTTTGGTCGGCGTCGCCGTGTCTCATTTCGAAAAAGACGAGGTGGTTCAAGAATCGCTCTTCGATACGGCTCCTTTCGATGCGAGTCCCCAAGATGAGCAAGATGCTGCTAAGAAGCCGTCGATTGATGCGGAGGTTGGTAGGAGCCTTTCGAAAGCGACCGATAAAGTTAAAGACCGCTTTGGTGAAGGCGCAGTCTTTTTCGGCCGTGACCTGCGATTTAAAGACAAGACAACAGGAACTGCGGCGAAAAACCCCGCCGATTACTCTCGATAGCATGCATTCCGCTTTGCGCTGCGCGCGCTGCCTCAAGGGGCTTTGCTTTCCGTGTTGGGCGAACCAGGGATTGGGCGTCACGCCAAACACCATTACGGTTCGGTTCTTCCTCACCGCCATGCATTCGGTCGAAAAAAACGGCCCCAATGGGGCCGTGTACTGCATGATAGGCTCGCGGCTAGTTGAATTTGAAAATCTTTTGCGCGATATGATAAGCCGCCAGGCCGAACTGTCGACCAGCTTCGGTGGGGATATTCGTTCCCCAGTTCAGCGCGGTGTTTTTGACTCGCTTGTAGAGCTCGGGGTTCTTTTGCTTGAGGTATTCCCAAATGGCAGCGCGATTCTCCTCGTTTTCGTCGGTCTTTTCCATGCGCAGGAAAATCGAACAGATGCACATCATCATGGAAAGGTAGTTGAGCATGTAACGTTCGAGTTTCTTGGATTCGATTTCGGCATCGTTCATCGCGTCAATCATGATACGCGTCACGCGAAGCTGCTGGTCGCGGCGGGCATACATGACCTTTTCGTTCACGCTCTGATCTTCGCGGCCGATGAAGTAGCGATACATGTCTACATCGAGGTAGTACATGGTGCGCACGCTCGGAAGAGGCTTAAACACGAAAATGTTGTCAACGTAGAACGTGTGCTCGGGAAGCTTCAAGCCTAAATCTTGCAGGAGCTCGGTGCGATAAATCACCGAATGCATGAGAAGGTACTGCGACTGATGGAAATGCTTCGTATCATCCCAGCCGAATTCCTCGCCTACGGGGAAAACGTTCTTGTATCCCATGACAGTGCGCGTGCCTTCATGCACTTTTTCATAGACGTAATTGCCAATTACCATATCGGTCGGCTCTGCGAGCTCCATTTGGCGGCGCAGGTATGCCATAACTTCATGCATGGCGTCTTTGTCAAGCCAGTCGTCGGAGTCGACGACCTTGAAATAGCGGCCCTCAGCATTGGCGAGCCCAGTATTAACGGCCGAACCGTGACCGCCGTTGGGTTTATGAATCGCTCGAATGGTGCCAGGGTATTTTTCCTGCCAAGCATCGGCGATTTCTGCCGTGTTGTCTTTCGTAGAACCGTCGTCAACGATAAGAATCTCAATGTCGTTTTTGCCCTCGTCGCATGCGAGCAGAGATTCAATGCACTTGTCCATATATGCGGCGGAGTTGTAACAAGGAACGGCGAAAGAAATGGTTTTCATTTTCGAGCCCTTTCGAGGCCATGCATAGAAACGCATGCGACCTGGGAATAATTCATATCGACCGTGCGAAATGCGAATCACATGCGCCTTTTGCACCAGCGATACCTCAAACGCGCCTTATTATAGGGAATTGCCGTGCTGTCTCTTCCCTGCCGCCGTTCAGCCTATGAAATCACCAGATTGAGTGTTGATAAATCTTCGAAGCTGGGCTCTGCGTTATTATTGGGGGCATGCAGATTCAAGAGAAAGGACGCTGCATGGCAACGTTTCTGAGCACTATGATCGACCGCGCTAAGGCCGACAAGAAGACCATCGTTTTGCCCGAGGGCAATGACGAGCGCATCCTGAAAGCTGCCGAGAAGGCGCTGGAGCAGGGTCTTGCAAACATCGTGATTGTCGGCAAACCTGAAGAGGTCGCTGAAAAGGGCTTCAATCTCGATAGCGCGACCATTATCGACAACACCAAAGGCGAGCTTCGCAAAGAAATGGCCGAGGCGTTCTACGAGTTGCGCAAGAGCAAGGGCGTTACCCCCGAAGAAGCGGAAGCTCAAATGGATGATGTCATGTATTTTGGCACCATGCTGCTGAAGACTGGCCATGCAGATGGCTTGGTTGGTGGCGCTTGCCATGCAACCAAAGACGTGTTGCATCCCGCGCTGCGCATCATTAAAACTGCGCCTGGCAGCAAGCTCGTGAGTTCCTTCTTTGTTATGGAAGTTCCGAACTGCGAGTTTGGCGATGCCGGCACGTTTATGTTCAGCGACTGCGCGGTATGCATTCAGCCGAATGCAGAAGACCTTTCTGAAATTGCCGTTGCGACTGCAAAGAGCTACGAGAAGCTTCTCGGGGCCGAGGCTCGTGTTGCTATGCTTTCGCATTCGAGCTACGGTTCGGTGAAAGACGACGATACGCAAAAGATCGTCGAGGCGCTTGCTCTTGCTAAGCAGAAGGCTCCTGAGTTCGCTATTGACGGCGAGCTCCAGGCCGACGCCGCGCTCGTTCCGAGTGTTGCCGCAAGCAAGGCTCCCGACTCCCCTGTCGCCGGCAAGGCGAACGTTTTGGTCTTCCCCGACCTCGATGCTGCGAACATTGGCTACAAGCTCGTGCAGCGTCTGGCGAAGGCCGAGGCATACGGCCCCATTACTCAGGGCCTGGGTGCTCCGATGAACGACTTGTCTCGCGGCTGCTCTGCCGAGGACGTGCTGGGCGTTATTGCCATTACCGCCGTTCAGGCACAGGAGGCTTAATCGCTCTTCGAGTTTTGTCCCTCTATGGAATATATTTCGGGCCGCCTTATGCGGCCCGTTTTTTTGCATTATGAACGAGAGAGGCCCCATGCCCTGCCTCCAATTGAACGTTCGTTCTTGGACGCAGGGCATGGGGCCTTTGGTTGGTCGAACTCGTTATTTCTTGAGATCCGACACGATGCTCAACGTATCTTGGGCAATCATGAATTCCTCGTTGGTTGGAATCACGATGATTTTAACCGGGGAATCGTCACGGGAAATGAAGCGCTCTTTGCCGTGGTAATCGCGGCGGTTCTTCTCCTGGTCAAGGATAATTCCCAGCGGCTGCAGACCTGCGAACACGATGCGTCGCATGCGGTCGCAGTTTTCGCCGACGCCCGCGGTAAGCACGATAGCATCGCAGCCGGCCATTTCAACGAGATATTGACCGAGGTATTTACGAATGGAGTGCGCGTACATCTCGTAGGCGAGCACTGCACGCTCATTGCCTTCTTCGGCGCCCTTGCGCACGTCACGCATATCGTTGCTGATGCCAGAAACGCCCAACAGGCCCGATTTCTTATTCATGAGCTCATTGATTTGAGGTGGCGTAAGGTCTTCGGCTTCTTCCAAAAACGGAATGATGGCCGGGTCGATGGCGCCACAACGCGTGCCCATCATAAGGCCGTCGAGCGGGGTGAATCCCATAGACGTGTCAACGGCGATGCCGTGGTCGACAGCAGAAATCGAGCAACCGTTGCCCAGGTGGCATGTGATAATCTTCAAATCTTCGATTGGCTGCCCCATGAGGGCTGCGCAGCGTTGCGCGATATAGCGATGCGACGTTCCATGCGCGCCGTATTTGCGAATCTGATGCTTCTCGCACAGTTCGTATGGCAGCGGATACATGTACGCCGAAGGCGGGAGCGACTGGAAGAACGACGTGTCGAAAACGGCCACCTGCGGCATGTCGGGAGCCATTCTCTCGCATACGTTGATGCATTTGAGCGCGGGCGGGTTGTGAAGCGGCGCCAACGTGCAGAGGCTTTCGATTTTCTTGATGACATCGGGCGTGATAAGCACCGAGGAGTCGAAATAATTGCCACCATGCACGATGCGATGCCCGATGGCGTCGATTTCATTAATGGAATGAATGGTCGAACGCTCGCTGTGGCACAGCGCATCGAACACGACGGCCAGGGCCTCTTCGTGGTCGGCCATGTATTGAGCGAAGATGCGTTCGTCTTTGTCGGCGCCGTGCTTGATATAGGAATCTTTGCTTCCGACGCGCTCACACAGGCCCTTGGCGAGCATTTTATTGTTTTCAGTGTCGATGAGCTGGTATTTCAATGAAGAAGAACCAGCATTGATGACGAGAATTTTCACAAAGTTCCCCCGTGTCGAACGATTTTAGAGAGCAGGCGATCCAGAGTTCATCGGGGCGCCGCCCAAAACGTGCACATGGATGTGATGAACCGATTGCTGGGCGTCGTCGCCGGTGTTGACGATGACGCGATAGCCGGTTTTATTGATGCCCTTGATTTCCGCGACCTTTTTCACGGTGTTGAAAAGATGGCCCATAAGGTCGTCTGGCAAACCGTCGCCAATGTTGGCGAAATGCTGCTTAGGGATGATGAGCGTATGCACGGGCATTTGGGGTTCAAGGTCGTCGAACGCAATAACCTTGTCGTCCTCGTATACTACGCTGGCAGGAATTTCGCCAGCGGCAATTTTACAGAATACGCAGTCGGTCATATGCCATGCTGCCTTTCTCGCGCAATGCGCGCATTGAGAGAGTTTTATGCACTTTAGTGTAATGCAAATGCCAAGAATACTACGAAAGAGTGCTGTCAGTGGTCGCATCGTCGGCGGGAGCGTCGAGCTGGCCCATAAGCACATCGACTTTTTGTTGGGCGTTTGCGAGTCGGGCCTGCAGATTGGCAAGCAGCGCAACGCCTCGTTCGTAGGCTTTTAGGCTCTCCTCGAGTTCGAGAGAGTTGCTCTCAAGCGTGGTGACCGTGGCATCGAGCTCCGCCATGGCTTCGCGAAAAGTCAGGTCGCTCACCTTTTTCGGCTCGGTTGCGGTAGTGGTGTCGGTCATGAGTCGCTCCTTTCAGAAGCGCGAATGGAATCGACGGTTGCGCAGATGCTGCCGTCGGCAACGGTTACTTCAAAGGTATCGCCGGGTGAAAGCGCCGAGGCGTATTTCACGATGCGGCCTTCCCCATCGCGTGCTATTGCATAGCCGCGGGAAAGCGTTGCAAGTGGCGATAAATCGTGGAGACGTCCTGCCTTTAATGCTACTTCATGCTGCGCCGGGGTGAGGAGCTTCGAGGAAACTTCACGAAGCCTGTCGCATTGCGCAGAAAGGCGCAGTGCATCATGATCGAGCGAAGCGGTGGAGCTGTGAAGCCTCGAAGAGTAGTTTTCGAGCTTTGCGGAAGCGCGATCGAAGACAGCTGGCTTTACGGAAAGCCGCGAGGCATATGCCGCAAGACGGGTTTTGTCTCGCTCGATATTGGCCGGAAGAACTCGAGAGAGCCTGTCGTGCGCTATGTCGAGCGTGATAAGGTCGCTTGCGAACATCGACCGAGGGTCTTTGAATATGGGTCGCGTGGCGTATCGGTCGAGCGAAAGCGTTGCATGCTGGATTCGCTGCTGCTGACGCTGCGCGATATACTCCCCCATCGATCGCAGCTGGGCTGCGAGTTGCGATGTTTGCACGGTGACCGCTTCGGCGGCGCCGGTAGGCGTAGAAGCGCGCAAGTCTCCAACTAAGTCGGCGATCGTGGTGTCGGGTTCGTGCCCGATGCCCGTTACGACGGGAATGGGACATTTCACAATGGCGCGGGCGAGCTGTTCGTCGTTGAAGGGCATGAGATCTTCGTAGCTTCCGCCACCGCGTACGAGCAATATGACTTCGACGCGGGCTCGAAAGCACGCGCGCATGCCTTCGACGATGTATTCAGGAGCACGCGCGCCTTCGACCGGAACGCCTGCAACATAGATATGCGCAAGGGGAAACCTGCGGCGCGTTGTGCGCAAAACATCATGGATGGCATCGCCGCGTGGCGAGGTCACTACGCCGATTTTCATGGGATATGCAGGCACGGGAACTTTTCGTTCGGGTGCCATGAGACCTTCTGCTTCAAGCTTGCGCTGGAGTATGGCGACCTGCTGGCGCAGCATGCCCTCGCCCGCCACGGAAATGGCGAACACCTGGAAGTGCATGCGCCCTTTTTTCGGGTAGAGCGAAAATCGACCGACGAGTTCTACCATCATGCCCACTTCGAGCGTGATGCCGCATTTCTCGAATCGATCGTGCCACATCTGGCAGGGCAGCGTGCCGGTCTCGTCTTTCAACGTGAAGTATGCGTTGGCATACCCCGGTTTCACATTGACTTCCGAGACCTCGCCGAGCACGCGCAGCTTCAGCTTCTCAAGCGAACCCTTGGCAACATCAAGCGCCTCGGAGATGCTCAAGGGTTTCTTCTCGTCATCACCCTGTTGTTGTTCGACTTGCGAAGCGAGCATGGGCGTTTAGTCTTCCGAACGAGTCGAAAGCACCATGTAAATGAGCTGCAGAAGCGAGGTGAGCGCGGCAGCAACATACGTAAGCGCGCAGGCACGAAGCACGTTGGAGGCGCCTGCGAGTTCGGCACCGTTCATGCCAGAGGCTTTCAGATACGTGAGGCCACGGCGCGATGCATCAAATTCAACGGGCAGAGTGACGAGCTGGAACAGCAGCGTGGCTGCGAACATGATGATGGCAAGCTTAATGAATGCGCCGCCGGCGGCACCTGCGAACAGGCCAATCATAAAGATGATAATCCATGCGTTTGAGCACAGGTTCACGACGGGAACAAGCGCGCTGCGGAACTTCATCATGCCGTATCCCTCGGCATGCTGGGTCGCATGGCCCATTTCGTGTACGGCGGTTGCAACTGCAGTGATGGAGGTGGTGTGGTAAGCATCGGGGTCAAGCGTGACTGAGTTGCTGCGCGGGTCGAAGAAGTCTTGGCTGGGACCGCCGGAAAGCACGCCAACGTTGGAGATGCCCTTATCGATGCTCATTTTGCGTGCCATCTCAGCACCCGTGATGTTGAACGAGCAGGGAATCTTTTGGTATTTGTGCAGCATTGTGGTGACATACCACTGGGCACCGCCGCCAATGGCGAGCGTGAGCACCATAACGGCGATATACAGGCCCATATCGTTTCCGACCATAATCATATGCATCAATCCTTTGCGGTATGCGCCTCACGGGCGCTGCGTATGCCGAGGCTCGGCATTGAGTTATTGGACAGTTTAGCGAACGGAAGTTTGCCCTAGGCTTGTTGTGAAGCGTTCGTTACTTTCACCACGCCGCCTTCAATTGTGAGGGCCATCTCCCCATTCATGAGCGCGAGCAAATCGTTGCCGACGAGCGTGCGCCTCCATCCCTTGAGCACATCGGTTTGGTCATAGTGGCCGCGTGCGATTTTGGTGAGATCGTCATGGGACGCCAGCACGCCGAATGCGACGCCGTTTTCCTTTGCGCGAAGCTTTACGAGCGACGAAAGCAGGTCGACTTGCGCGTCGACGTTTGCTTCGCTCTTCGGTGGTTTCGGCAGTTCGGGCCATGATTCCTTGGGCGCGTCGAGGCCGGCGATGCATGCGCGCAATACAGAGCGGGCGTCGTCCATCTTTAGGGCACCTCGGATGCCTCGAACCATGAAAAGGTCGTCGAGCGTGCGCGGTTCTCGTTTGCATGCTTCGACAATTTGTTCATCGGAGCAGATCCATTTACGCGGGATATCGCGTTTCATCGCGGTGGTTTCGCGCCAAGCTGCGATTTCGCGCGCGGCGGAAAGCTGTCTGCGGGAGAGCTGGTTTACGCGTCGAAGGCGGCGCCAGCGTTCGTTGGGGTCTTCAATGTATTTCTCGGGATTGGAAAGTTCGGCGAAATCGTTGTCGAGCCAATGGAGGCGGCCGAGTCTTTCGAGTTCAGTGGTCATGGAGCGATACATCTTGGGCAGGTACACGACGTCGTCGAGCGCATATTCGATTTGCGAATCGGCGAGCGGACGGCGGCTCCAATCGGTGAACGAATCGGCTTTCTTCAGTTTTACGCCACACTCGCTCATAACGAGCGCTCCGTAGCTAACCTGCAGCGTGCCGCCGAGCAGCGACGCGGCGATTTGCGTGTCGAAAATCGGGTCAGGAAGCACGCCGAGCTCGTGGTGGATGATTTCGAGGTCTTGCGATGCGGCATGGAACAGCTTCACGATTTTTTTGTTCGTGAAAAGCTCTTTGAGAGGCTCGAGGCTGTCAAAGGCGAAAGGGTCAATGGCGACGCTTTCCTTCTCGGTGCCCATTTGAATGAGGCAGAGCTTGGGCCAGTATGTTTTCTCGCGGAGGAATTCGGTGTCGACCGCGAGCACTTCGCTGACACGGGCGCGGTCGATGAATTGTTCCAACTGCTTGCGAGTAGTGATGTACAACGGTTTTCCTTTAGTTGCGTATGTTCCGATTTGTATGTAGTACCATCTTAACGGTAGAGAGGGGGAATGCGCGATGAAAGCACTTATCATCAATAATCTCGCATCTGGATACCGAGATGGGTCCATTTACGATTTTGTGCGTTCATTTACGGAGGATGGCGACGAGGTGTGTATGCGGTCAACCGATGGCACCACGTCAATCGACGGTTTGCTTGACGATGCGAGCGATTTCGATGTGGTCGTTGCTTCGGGCGGCGATGGAACGGTGACTTCGGTCGCGTATGCGCTTACGAATACTGGTGTGCCGCTTTTGCCCTACCCTGCTGGCACGGCGAACCTGCTTTCCCTCAACTTGGCTCAGCCGAACGAGCCGCACGCGTTGGCAAAGCTCGCTCGCCGTTGCGAGACGCTTGACTTCGATGTCGCCGAAATCGAAGCCGAAGGCGAAAAGCACGGCTTCATGATCATGGCGGGTGCGGGCTACGATGCGACGATTATGGAAAGCGCGGCTCCGAACAAGAAATTCTTCGGTACTGTCGCGTATTTCTTGGCCGCGGGTAGCAATATTGTTCCTCAGCGATCGAAAATCGCGGTAACCATCGATGGCGAACGCCACGAAACCGAAGGCTTGGGCGTGCTCGTCATTAATTTCTCGAAGATTCAGTTCGATATCTCGTTCACGCATACGAATCAGCCGCGTGATGGCATGCTTGACGTGATTGTCATGAAGGCCAAAAACGCTTTCGAGCTTTTGCCCGCCGTCTTCGCTGCGATGCTCGATCGAGATGGGGATTTCCCAGAGCGTGGCGACTCTCTTGAGATTTACCAGGGCAAAGAGGTTCGCGTTGAGGCGGACCCTGCGTTCGAGATTCAATACGACGGCGAAGTTCCGAAAAGCAAGACGCCTTTTGTCGCGCGCATTTTGCCGAAGGCGGTTCGCGTTGTGATCTCCGACGAGGGCAAAGCCTTGTTTGAGTAACATCCGTGCTTGAACCTGTTAAATGCTCGTAGCATTTAACAGGTTGAGTAACAGGCTAATTCATACGGATGCCGACATACTGAGCTGTGCTCGGAAGGCCGGAAATGCTGTATACGCCGTCAAGGTCGCATACGGAAATGCGCCAGCTATGCGTGCCGCTCTCGGTTTCAATGGTGCCTTCGCGATAGGTGTTGCCGATTTCGTCAACACCTTCGGCGGTAATGGTTACATTGCCGTTGTCGGCCCAGCCTTCGCTTTGCCATGCGTGCTGTACCGCATCTTGCGCATTTTCGGCGGCAAGGTCGCAATAGCGCACTTTCATCTCGGTGCCGTTGGTGCGCGAAACCGTAAACCGCCATGAACCTACCAAGTATTTCGACGCAGTTACCGCATCCATGTTTGAAACGCCCTTAGCGTAAACGAGCGCGGCATCGGCGAGCGTCACATCGCTTGGGATCTTCATGACGTCAACGCCCTCTTCGCCTTCGCCAAGTATGTTGTACGTCTGGTATCCGGCGTCGGCGAAAGTTTGTACGATAGTCGCATCGTCGAGGGAAATATAGTTTTCCATGATAGGCAAATCGTACGACACTCCGCGGTTGATATTCGTTTCGACAGTGGCGGCGTCGCGCTGTGCACCATGAAGTATGCCGTCAATTGCGCCGAAAGCATAATGGCCGCCGATGATGGCTGCGATAAGGGCGAAAATGAGCGAGACGATAAGCACGGGCTTTGGCGGGTCGAACGGCCGTGAGAGAGACGAGCTGTCGATGGTGCGAACGGGTCCCTCGTCGATTTGTTTTTGTTTAGAGAACGGTAGTTTCGTGAAATTCATAGCAATCCTGTTCTTGGTTGCAAAAAACTCCGTCATTATATCACTCACGCGAAGGCGGCGAATAAACCGTCTCGTTTGTCTAAGGGGGAGTAGTTGGCACCCGCGATTCTTCGCGAGGTGCGGCACGTCAACAGACCCGGTATTTCACCTGGCGTGTCTTAAATAACAAGACTCTTGGCGCTACTGCAAGCACGTTAGGGCTTGGGCGCTTAGGGGTCGTGTTCCTTTTGCGTTCCAGCCGAAAGGAGCACCATGGATTTATCGATTTTCACCACACCGGAAGCATGGATTTCGCTGGTCACGCTCATTTTCTTGGAGATTGTTCTCGGCGTTGACAACATCGTTTTCATTTCAATTACCTCAAGCAGGCTTCCTGCTGAAAAACAACATATCGGTCGCAAGCTCGGTCTTCTGGGCGCCATGATTTCGCGCTGCATCTTCTTGTGCTTTGCAAGCTATCTCGTGCATATGACCAAGCCGCTGTTCTCACTCGACCTCGGTTTCTGGGCTCATGGCTTCTGCGTGCGCGATTTCGTGTTGCTGCTCGGCGGCGCCTATCTTATCTACAAGGGCATCGATGAGCTTCGTGATGTATTGGCGCTTACCGAAGAGAAGGCCGAGCATTCTGAAGAGCATAAATCGCTTCGCCAGATTGGCCTTGCGCAAGCGATTGCAACCATCATGGTGATGGACGTCGTGTTCTCCATCGACTCTGTTATTACCGCGGTAGGCCTTGCCGATCACCTCATTATCATGATCATGGCCGTTATGATCGCCATTGTGGTGATGATGGTGTTCATCGATCCTATTTCCGACTTCATTAACAAGCATACGGAAATGAAGATTCTGGCGCTTGTCTTCATCTCGGTCATCGGCGTTTTGCTCTTGCTCGATAGCCTTGGAATCAACTCCGGCATCGAGGTGCTCGATATGCACATGGAGAAGCTCATGGTGTACTTCGCCATGGTGTTTGCCGTTGTGCTCGAGCTTATTCAGATGCGCCATTCCACCAATCTTGAGATGTGGAATCGAGAGCGCTGGCAGAACATGACCGGCGATGCCGTTAAGGCGGAATTGCTTTCTAGCGAGGGTCGCGAATCTGGCGACAGCGAGGGCGAAAAGGTCGAAAAATAGGCCAATACTCAACGTGCATGACAAATGATGGCGTTGTGAACTGGGGTTTCCTAAAGCTGCATGATAGCCGCCTTATAGGGTGCGGGAGTATTCTGCAAAGCGTCAACAGGCAATGCAGACATGCAACCGCACCTATAAGGAGATATGCGTTATGAAAATTCTTGGTCTTGGCGTTCCCGAACTGCTCATCATTCTTGCTGTGGCCCTTTTGATCTTCGGTCCCAAGCACCTTCCGAAACTCGGTCGTTCTCTCGGCCGCACGATTCACAACTTCCGTGAGGGTCTTGGCAACGACAAGGATGTTGTGAAGGAAGCTGAGGAAGAAGAGGCTCCGAAGCGCAAGAAGAAGGCGGCCGCGAAAAAGCTCGAGGCTCCTGCGGATGAGGCTCCTGCGAAAGAGGCTAAGGCTGAAGAGCCTGCCACTGATGTCGCAGAGACGGTCGCTTCCGAACCCGCAAACGCCTAGTAGTTAATAACCCCTCCCTTTCCAATACGAAGCAGCCGTCACAACCTTCCCTCCCTTCGCTTGACGGCTTGCATGAAGAAAGCGGCTCCCTTGATGCGGAAGCCGCTTTCGTTTTCATTTGAAATACTTTGGGAATGCGCCCGGCTTCATATCTATATGTCGAAACGATATAGGTCGTATTGGTCCATGATCGCGATGAGCTTGTTGGCATAGCTGCTGTCGGTTGCCCAGCCCGCGTCTTGGAGCCCCTGAGCCATGAGCGTCGACGAGCGTTCTGCTATGGCTTGCTGTATAAGGGCGTTATCGGCGTACGTGGAAGCTTGCAGGAACACGGCGGAGCGAAACTTGATGCAAGCCTTGTCGCTTTCGAATTCGATGAACGCATCGTTGATTTGAACGTATTGTCCGTCGTATTCCTCGTTGGTGTCCCAATTCGCGGGCCCCACTACCCCATCGCATTCTGCAAAGGAGTTTGCCCATTTCATGCCGAAGAGATTGTGGTCTTCTTTGGCGAGCCGTGACAAATCTCCCTGATAGGAGCTTTCGGCGATGATTTGGGCGATCGTGCAGCCGGCGGGGTGGCCGTAATGCGCCTGCATTGACCGTGCCTCCGAAACCATGTCTTCCGTGATATAGCTTGGCAGGCCGTCAAGATCGGCTTGAATTCGAGCTTCGGTGGTTACGGCGGTTCCGATGGCGCCAACGGCCAACACGAGGGCGGCCACGAAGGCGAGCATGACGCGCTTGGAGAAATGGCCGACGAGCGTTCCTACGGCGCTTATTGCATCATGTACCGAGGTGAGCACGGTGCGCTTTTGCTTGGTTGTTCGTTTTTTGACCGCTTGCTTTCTCGCCGAGGCTTTGCCTTGTGTGCTTCGATTTGCAGAAATCGTTTTTAATTTTGCACGGGCCGTGCTGCTTGCTGTCGTCTTTTCCCTGTTCGCGGCAGACGATGACTTTGATTTGGCTTGGCTTTGCGTACTCGATGGCTTTTTCTTCGATGGAGGTGCGGCTTGGGCTGCCGATGTTCGAGCGCTGCGTGCTTTTGGCGTTGCGCTTCGCGCGTTTCGCTGAGCCCGCGATGAAGAGGACGCCTTCGTCGCGGGCTTCTTTTTCGCCCTGTTTGTTGCTGTTCGCTGTGTCATCGGCGGTTTGTGCCTCTCGTTTTGCTTCCCCGAGCGCGCGTCCCGTTTGACGCAGGTCTTCCGTCAGGGGCAATTGCGGGCCGGTCGGGCGTGAAAGGCACGGGGCGGCCGTCGCCCGCAACGGGTGCCGAGGGGTTTTTCGGCGGCGTGGGAATATTGAGCTTCACCTTTGGCTTGCGAGTGACGCGCGCGCCTCCGACATAGGTGTTCGTTGCCTTCGGCTTTCCCTTTGCAGGAGCGCTCGGCGCCTCCTTGCCTGATGTTCCTCGTTTTTGACGTGTGCCTACGGTGTTTGTTCCGCGTTCGTTCGATACGCTCGCTTTGCCGGAACGCGTCGCTGCAGGGTTTGCCGGCTTTTTCCTGGTGGCGTTGTCGGAGGCGTCAAGCGGCAGTCCCGCCGAATCAATCGGTTTGAGGCTGAAAAGGAACTCCCATATGGCTTCCATGAGGTTCTCCGGTTGCTCGCTTTCGAAATGCTTCATGGGAACCTGGAGCTTTTTTGTTTGGGCGATATAGCGGGCGCCTTCGCGTCGAAGCGGCGTCATTATGCTGTCAGGCACGGAGATGGGCTCGACAGCGAGTTTGCCGCCGACAACCGTGATGACCTTCACGCCGACTTCGTTGGCCCATGCACGAATTTTTGAGCGTAGGAACATGTTTTCGCACGCTTCGGGCATATCGGGGTGCGCTTCGCGCGTGGTTTCGCGCAAATCGTCGACAGCGCCAAGCGTATCGGCGCAGGCCAAGCGTCTGTAGAGCAAAACGCGCTCGTCGGTATCGGGGATGTATTCTTCCGCGACGTAGGCATGCACGGGAATGTTCACCGTGATGTCGGAAAGGGCTGGCGGCAAGGAATCTGCTGCGCCTTCGCCCGCGCGCGCTGCATCGACGGCGCTTGAAATCATTTGCGCGAACAAATCGAAGCCGACGGCCGACATATTTCCACTTTGCTCTGCGCCAAGAAGGTCGCCCGCCCCTCGAATCTCAAGGTCCCTCATGGCAACGCGCATGCCGCTGCCGAGGTCGGTATGCTCGTTAATCGCTTCGAGGCGTTGCTGCGCCTCTTCGGTGAGGCTTACATGCTCGGGGAACATGAAATAGGCGTACGCCTGTTTGCTTGAACGTCCCACACGGCCTTTAAGCTGGTACATCTGCGCGAGGCCGAGGCGCTGCGAGTCTTCGATGATGAGTGTGTTGGTGTGGGGATTGTCGATGCCGCTCTCGATAATCGTGGTGGCGACGAGCACATCAATCTCGCCCGCGCTGAAATCTTCCATCACGTGTTCGAGCTCTTCTTTGCCCATTTGGCCGTGCGCCACGCCGATGCGCGCTTCGCCAGCGGCTTCTTGCACGCGACGGACGGCTTCTTCGATGGTGCGCACGCGATTGCTTACGTAATACACCTGTCCCCCGCGATGCAGCTCACGGCGAATGGCGTCGCTTACGACATCGACGTCCCATTCGCCCACGTGCACTTCGACGGGGCGTCTGTTGCCCGGCGGCGTAAGAATGAGGCTCATGTCGCGCACGCCCGAAAGACTCATTTGCATGGTGCGCGGAATGGGCGTTGCCGAAAGCGTGAGCACGTCGATTTGTTCGCGCAGGTTCTTGAGCTGTTCTTTGTGCTGCACGCCGAATCGCTGCTCTTCATCGATGATGACAAGGCCCAGGTCATGTGGGTTCACGTCGCGTGAAAGCAGTCGGTGCGTGCCGACGAGTACCTGCACGGTCCCCTTCTCGAATCCTTCAAGCGCCGCCTTCATTTCTGCTGGCGAACGGAAGCGTGAAAGCACCTCAACGGTTACGCCGAATTCATCGAAGCGGTCTTTGAACGTTTGGTAGTGCTGCTGCGCCAGAATGGTCGTTGGGCACAGTACCATGACCTGCTTGTTGTCTTGCGTTGCCTTGAAGGCCGCTCGCAGTGCGACTTCGGTTTTGCCAAACCCAACGTCGCCGCACACAAGGCGATCCATGGGCTTGGGTGACTGCATATCGGCCTTCACTTCGGCGATGGCGGAAAGCTGATCTGCGGTTTCCGTATAGGGGAACGACTCTTCCATCTCACGTTGCCACGGCGTGTCGGGCGAATAGCGGAAGCCCTGCGCGCTCGCTCGGCGCGTGTATACGTCGACGAGGTCGAATGCGAGTTTCTTTGCAGCTTTTTTCGCTTTGTTTAGTTGGCGCGACCAGTCGCTCGTATTCAGGCGCGTGAGACGAGGGCTTGCGCCTTCGGGCCCTACGTAGCGCGTCACGCGGTCGAGCTGTTCGACCGGCACATAGAGGGCATCGCCTTCCGCGTACTGCAAAAGCAGATAGTCGCGCACGACACCCGATACCTCTTGTCGTACGATTTCTTTGAACAGCGCCACGCCGTGCACCGCATGAACGACGTAGTCGCCCGGTTTGAACGGGAACGTGACTTCGGTGATATCGACATGGCGGCGATTGCGCACGCTCGAGCCACGACCTTGCGTGTCGTGGATCGAAATCATGCCGATTTTTGCCGCAGGAATGACCATGCCCAAGGGGATATCCACGTCGACGATGTTCACGACACCTTTTTTCAGGGCACGAACATTGCGATGCCACCAGGGGTGGTCGCTAAGCGATTTCGCGCGTTTGGCCTGCGCAGGCGTGAGCGCATGCTCGGGCTTGGCGTCGTCGCTTTCGTCGGGAGCCGAGTCGAGAATTTCATGCATGGGCAGTGAATTGTCGACGCAGAAGAGCTTCATGTCCTCGCGTGCGCGGAAATTCGGCACCGAAAAAACCACCGTGTAATGCTGCTCTACGAGCGTTCGCAGGCGCGCGAGGAGTTTTTCCGAATCGCCTGCCACCTCGGTGCGCTTTACGGGGAGCTCGGCATCGAGCACGCCACCCACGCGCATGATGGACGCGAGCGTGAAGCGCTGGTTGCTTCCGAAATCGAGCTTGGGAGCTGGCAGATAGAGCCCGTCAACGGGAATATGGCTGCCTGCGGCGCGCGATGAGGCGTCGTCGAAAGCGCGCAGGGCGTCGTCGATAATGCTGCGCGGCTCATCGAGCACGGTAAGCACGGTGCTCGATGCGTAGTCGGCAAGAATTTCGAGGTTGTCATACATGAGCGGCAAGGCTGCATCGACGCCGTCGTGGTCGTTGCCAGAGTCGATCCATTCGAAAATCTCGCGCCATACAGGGTCGGTTTCCGCTTTTTTAGCCGCAGCTTTCGAGGCTTTGTAGAGCGCAGCTCCGCTCAAGCAGTATTCGCGCACGGGGAAAACGCGTGCTTCGTCGAGCGATGTGATCGTTTGGCCGGTGGAAGGCACGATTCGACGTATCTCGTCGATTTCGTCGCCGAAAAAGTCGAGACGTACGGGAAAACCCGTATCGCCTGGAAAAACGTCGATAACGCCGCCGCGCACGCAAAACGTGCCGGGGCCTTCGATGGCGTCGCCGGTATTTTCGAAGCCACGAGAGACGAGCGCTCGCTCAACTTCGTCGAACGTGAGCACTTCGCCCGTGGCGGCATCGACGGGTTCTGTATCGCGATTGAAAATGACGGGGGCGAAAACGCGTTCTTGATGGGGCGGCAATGTGCGAATGAGCGCAGCACCGCTTGCGACGACGATTTTTTCCTCGCCGCGTTGAAGGGCCCAGCCAGCTGCCGTTCGGCGCGCGACCTCACGCGCGTCGGGGCGCTTCGGCGCAAAGGGGTAATCGCTTCGCGCGGGAAAATGCAGCACGGTTTCGTCGCCTACGTACGATGCGAGCGAGCGCGCGAAGTTCGAAGCGGCGTCTTCGCCGGGCACGATAACCAACATGGGTTGCGGCGTGTCGGCGAAACGAGCCGCAACGGCGAATGCGCGCGCCGATGAAGCGATGCCGAGTGTTGCATCGCTGCCTGCGTCGAGTTTGCTGTAAACCGCCGAAAGCGCTTCGCTTTCGCGGAGGGCTCTCGTAAGCGCGTCAATGAGCATGCTGTTGCCTTATCGTTAATGAGTATAGTTTGTGTTCTATACGTCTTGCCAAACACCAAAAGCCGCATTGCGCGGCCGAATGGGTTGAGTATAACAAAGCAGAATGGAAGCTCGATGTGGCGCGCATTTGTTTGGTGTGGTGCCGAATTTGCTCGATGTGGCACAAATGTGCGGTTGTGAACGCCCTTGTGAAGGGGCGTGGTTTACGTCAACTGTAAAATACCAGGTCAACGCTCAATCTCTTTCAGTACTGTCTTAAACACCACTTGATTCTGGAAAAAATATCGTTCACAACCGCAAATCTGTGCCAAAAAAGGACGAATCTGTGCCAAAAAAAGAAGCTGCTGCAACATATACACCCTGTTATTCGTGTTAGAGGCGTCGACGAATAACCACGGCGATCGCATGACAGGTAAGGAATCGAATGAGTATCGACAATGAAGAGAGAAAGAAACGGTGCGCTGAAGCGATGCGCGTGCATGGCGATGCGGTGTATCGCTTAGCTTTCGCGCGCTGCCGAAATACGCCCGACGCTGAGGATATCTTTCAGACAACGTTCCTTAGGTTCTATGCTTCACCTATTCCGTTTGGCAATCCCGAACACGAAAAAGCGTGGCTGCTGCGTGTATGCATCAATGCGTGCAAAGATCTTCAAAAGAGCGCATGGCGCACGAAAGTGTCTGCAATGCCCGATGAATTCGATGCTCCCGACACGAGCACGCGAAAAGAGGCAACGCCGCAAGAAGAAGCGCTCGATGAAGCCATGCAAGGGTTGTCGCCTGAGCAGCGCGCAGTTGTTCATTTGCATTATTTCGAGGGCTTTTCGACTGGGGAGATAGCGCAAATGCTCGGTATGCGTTCGGCGACGGTGCGCAGCCATCTGCATAGAGCACGTATCGCCATGAGGAATGCACTCGAGGATGTGGGTTTTCCACGGGCAAACGGACGAATAGGGGTTCCGGTTGAAGCGCAGAAAGTTTCATCACCCGAAAGACGTTTTTCGAATACGGCTTCTGACTCTTTTCGCGAATCCGCTCATTTCAACACCGACTCCCTTCTAGAAGGAGGAAGCAATGAACGATGATAACGACCTGCGTGCTCTTTATCTCGCATCGCAGAAAGATGTGCATGCCCCCGAACAATTGAAGGAACGCACGCTTGAGCTGCTTGATGACAACGATGCAGCCTTGGCCTCTGCCGCGCTTGAGCCTGCTGCGTCTGCTCGGAAACAACGTTTCATGGGGCTTGGGCGTAAGCCGTTCTACGGCATTGCCGCGTGCCTGGCGCTTGCGGCATTGGGCTTTGGAGCCGTGCAGGCAATGATGCATACGAATGAGGGCGCCGCCGATGTGGGTGCGCTCGAGACGGCCAACCTTGATTTCACGGTTAAAGCCTATGCTGCGGGTACGCAGTCGCCGCTTGCTGCGGGCGATAACGGAATGATCGTGTTTGGACATACGAGCGATCTGTCGCAAAGCTCGCCAGAATGGGACGACAACGGCACCTATACTGGATGCTTGTTCAAGATTGAGGCCGAGGGCGTAAAAACCGTGCAGGCGCATATTTCGAAAGGCATGCTGTATCGCTACGATACGCAGAATGTGAGTCATGCGAGTGATTCCGAGCTGTTGTACGAAGCACTCACGTGGAAGCCACTGAAGCGAGGGCTTGGCGAGCATTTGAGCGCGTATGACGAAGTGGCGGTAGGTATTGCGAATGATGGGCTGAGCAAAGACGACCCGAACAAAACCTATCAGGTACAAACGTCCAAGCGCTTGGGGCAAACCGCCGAGCTCAACTACGACGAAGGCGATGGAAATACCTATTTTGGCCTATGGACCGATGAGGCGGGCGACTCTGATGCGTCCGATGATTCCATGCGCGACCAATTCGGAACAATTGCGAATGCGTTTGAAGGCGCTGAACTTACGGTGACGGTAACTTTCGAAGACGGGCGTACATCGACTCAGGTTATCGAGCTTCATGCCGGCAACTTCCTGGCCGATTGGAACGATGGCGGCGGAGAAGACTTAGGGGCTCTGGCGATAAAGCCCACGCTTCTCGAAGATGGCGCAGAAGTGCCCGATAGCGCTCTTGTGTTGCGAACCGTGTACGGCGAGGTGGCGTCATCGACCAGCGAGGCCTTCCCCTATGCGAATGAGCCCATCAATGAATACGCAAACACCACCGACGAACCTATGAAGTTGCCCAATGATGGCACGGGAGACTTCCTGGAAGATGGCGTGCAAGTCGAAATCGGCAAAGACGGCGAAGTGCTGACTACCTACGCGAGTGCTGCAACAGACGAATCTTCCGAAACGATGTTGGACTCAAAGAGCGAACAGACTCCGAGTTTGACGGTGAACGGAATTTCAACGGAGCTTGTTGATTGCCTGCCAGAAAGCACGCCTGTCGAAAAAACCGAGATTGCACGCATGGCTCCCCTGGATTATTGGAACAGGATTATCGAGCAGCGCTGTGGATTCACCATCGGTTCGGATTGGAAGGCAAGCGATGGAGCGAGTATCATTCATGTGAGCTATTCCTTGGCCAACGATTCCGACGAGCGCAAACTCTTTAAGGTGCCCTCTATGCAGTCGCTTGGCCGAATTGATGGTAGTGCGACCTTCTATAGCGCAGGAAACTCCGCAGCGCCCTTGATGTTCGTTGGCGCAAAGAATGACGGTTCTACGTGCGGCTGGTACGATAACGACGTGGCGACGCTTGAGCCTGGTGAATCGATGAAGATCGATTGCTATTACGAAGTGAGCAATTCGCTTTTAAGCCGAAACGACCTTGCAATCGCGTTTGGCGCAAATGGTATTCCGAATATTGCGGCAAGAATTTCTCTCGCCTAAACGAACGTGGGGCAGGTGATCGTCTCCTGCCCCACTCTAAGATATAAGTGCCAGCGATATAGACTTAAAGCGCACGGAGCATATGGCTACTTGTTCTTAACCATATCCAAGAACAGTTGGTGAATGGAATTGTCGGCATCGAGCTCTGGATGGAATGAAAGCGCAAGCTGGTTGCCCTGGCGAACCGCGACGATATCGCCGTTCACGCGAGCAACCACTTCGACGCCCTCGCCCACTTCTTCGACCAGCGGGCCACGAATAAACGTCATGGGAACCGCGCCGAGCCCTTTGAATTCCTCGATAGCGCGGAAGCTGCCCAACTGGCGACCGTATGCGTTGCGACGAACCTTGATGTTCATGGTGGCGAAATAGGGCGGCGCAGCTGGATCGGGCGTGTTGCTGGTCACGTGCAGGGTGGAGCCAGCGACCGATTCTGCGAACGTCGAAAGGGATTTGGCGCCCGTGCCCTTGCCCTGGGATACTTCGTTCGCAAGCAGAATCATGCCAGCGCAGGTTGCAAGCACCGGAATGCCGTCTACGATTCGAGCCTGCAAGTCGTCGAACATGCCAAGTTCGCGGAGCAGTTTGCCCTGCACGGTCGATTCGCCGCCAGGAAGCACGATGCCATCGAATTGCTGGTTCAAGTCGCTCGCTTGGCGGAGCTCGACGCATTGTGCGCCAAGCTGCTCAAGCTTATGTTCGTGTTCAATGAAGGCGCCCTGAACGGCCAGAACGCCAATAAGAGGTTTAGCCATATTCGAAACTCCATCTGCGAGTCGCCCATGGAATCGTATGGCAGACGATACCTGAGCTCGCACGAACAGCACGTAAGTGCTGTTCGGCTCGTGCGGACGCTGCCATCCAATCCCATGGGCGACTCGCGAATCTCTCTATTTCACGTTTCAATGGATTCCTATAGCGAGAATGGACAATGCGCTCTCGTATTGGGCGGCCGTCGAGGGCCGATTCTCGCTTTAGATAATCTACCGAAAGAATCTGAAATAAAAGAAGCTCCTTGAATTGCTGGAGTCGCGTTCTTCCGCACGAGCCGAACAGCACTTAATGTGCTGTTCGTGCGAGCTCAGGCATTGAACGCGAATGCGGCAATTCAAGGAGCGGGCAGCTTGATTATTTGCCGCGCTCGGCCATAAGCAGGGCGATTTCGCTTTCGTTGATGCCCACCATGGCTTCACCCAAATCTTCAGAAAGCTCGGCGATGAGTTTTGCATCAGTGTAGTTCGCGACGGCCTTCACGATGGCGGCGGCGCGCTTTGCGGGGTTGCCGCTCTTGAAAATGCCGGAGCCCACGAACACGCCTTCGGCGCCGAGCTGCATCATGAGCGCCGCGTCGGCCGGGGTCGCCACACCACCTGCAGCGAAGTTGACAACGGGGAGTTTGCCGTTGTCGTGCACTTCCTTGAGTAGGGCGTATGGAACACCGAGCTGCTTGGCCGCCTCGAAGAGTTCATCTTCGGCCATGCCTGCCACGCGGCGAATCTCGCTCTGCATAGCGCGCATGTGAGTCACGGCTTGAACGACGTCGCCCGTGCCCGGTTCGCCCTTGGTGCGAATCATGGATGCCCCCTCGGCGATACGGCGAAGGGCTTCGCCCAAATCGCGCGCGCCGCAGACGAACGGCACGGCGAACTTCGTCTTATCGATGTGGTATACATCATCGGCGGGTGAAAGCACCTCAGACTCGTCGATGTAGTCGATGTCAATTGCCTCAAGAATCTGAGCTTCGACGAAATGGCCAATGCGGCACTTCGCCATAACCGGGATGCTTACGGCTTCCTGGATGCCCTTGATCATTTTCGGGTCGCTCATGCGCGACACGCCGCCAGCTGCGCGAATGTCTGCAGGAATGCGCTCCAGAGCCATAACGGCACACGCGCCGGCTTCCTCGGCGATGTGCGCTTGCTCGGGTGTGGTGACGTCCATGATGACGCCGCCCTTGAGCATTTGGGCGAGGTTGCGGTTGAGCTGCGAGCGATTTTCGGTAGCTTCAGTCATGATGGCCTTCCTTTCGGGCTTTGTTTGGAATGCCTGAAATCCTATCGAGTTACTGGTATTATTCGTAGCACCACTTTGCATTGTTTTACTAGGGTCAGATTAATGCCAGATTGCTTTAGTTGGCTAAAGTGATAAGGCCAGTTTGAAAGCAGGCGTCATGCTTACCTATGACATGGATCAACGCGGGGAAGAATCTTTGTACGCGTATCTGTACGATTGCATGCGTGCCGACATCGAAAATGGCTCCATCGCGGCAGGTGAAAAACTCCCCTCAAAGCGCAAGCTTGCCGATCATTTGGGAGTGAGCATCGTCACGGTCGAAGGTGCCTATCGCCAGCTCATTGCGGAAGGCTATGTCGAATCGCGTGCACGCCGCGGCTATTTCGCTGCGCATATTTCAAGCTCGAATACTCGCGCCCTTACGAAGGAAGGCGGTGTCGCACCCGCGGGTACCTTCATGTCTGACGCATTTGAGCATAAAGGCGAAAATGAGCCGGTTTTTTCGCCCTCATACGCATTCGATTTGTCGAAAGGCCAGCTTCCCGAAAGCCTTTTCCCGTTAGCTTCGTGGTCAAAGGCGCTGCGCGACACGCTTACGCAGGAGTCAGCTTCTGCGCTCATTGGCGAGAGCGACCCCTTGGGGTGTATGGCGCTTCGCGAGGAGATATCGCGACACCTCCGACAGACGCGTGGGCTCGTAGCTCCGCCCGAGAATATCGTGGTGGGTTCGGGCGCGCAAACTCTGTACAACCTTATCGTGCAGCTCATTGGTCGAAACAGAACCGTCGGCGTTGAAGACCCCGGCTATCCAAGACTTCGCAGGGTGTATGGAGCAAATAATGTGCGCCTTTCCCCTATTCCGCTTGATGCATCGGGTGTGTCGATGGCCTCGGTTCGCGCGGCGGGCGTCGATACGCTGCATATCACGCCTTCCCACCAGTTTCCCACGGGTATCGTGACAAGCGTGAGTCGACGTCACGAATTGCTCGGTTGGGCGACCGAGGTGCCTGGCCGCTACATTATTGAAGATGATTACGACTGCGAGTTTCGCCTGGCTGGGCGTCCGATTCCTACGCTTCAGGGAATCGATGCTTCTGAGCGCGTCATATATACCAACACGTTTTCAAAAAGCCTCGGCTCGGCTTTTCGCATCGCTTACATGGTGCTACCCGACCATTTGGCTCGCCGTTATCGAGACAAGATGGCGTTTTATTCATGCACAGTTCCGGCGATTGATCAGCTTGCTCTCGCCCGCTTTATGCGGCGCGGCGAATTCGAGCGTCATGTGAATCGCTTGCGCACCCATGCCCGCGATGTGCGCGATGCCTTCCTCGCCACGCTTAAGGAATCATCGCCGCAGGGAAGCTTCACTGTCGCGGGGCACGATGCTGGCCTGCATTTCGTTCTTGGCTTTCCCGAAATCGATGGCGTTCGATTCGCCGAAAGCCTCGCTGAAAATTCGGTGCGCATGCCCTCGCTTCGAGAATTCAGCATGAAGAAAAACGACGCAACGAACGATTGTCGTTACGTCGTTCAATACCTTCAGTTGTCAACGACGCAAGCACAGGCCGCGGCGCTCGCGATTGCTCGGGCGTATGCGTCGACTCACTGACGCGGGCTCGAAACGAGCGGCGCTCACGCGCATTCGCGGATGGGGATTTCTCCCCATCCGCCTTTCATGCATGGCTACGAGCGCTTTGGCATAACGATAGCGCGGGCGCTGAAATACGTCACGAGGAAATATGCGCCGTACACCGCAAGGAAGATTGCGGCGGTTGAAAGCGCGGTTGCGCTCAAATTGAAGTTGCCGAATACAAGAACGAGGTCTTTTACCGTCTGCATGGCGCAGATGGTATGCGCGATTGCTACGACCAGAGGAAATGCGAAACAAACGACCACCTGTTTGAAGAGCGCTCCTGATATCATGCGTTGCGGCGCGCCCAGTTTTGCGAGCAGCTCGTAGCGTCGTGCGTTGTCGTTCGCATCGGAGAGTTGCTGTATGGCGAGAATTGCCGCACATGCTACGACCAGGATGAAGCCGATGTACATCGCAAGATAGCTCACAAGTGCGGTGAGGTTGTGGCTGTTGGCCTGCACGTCCTCGGCGGTTTGATACATGAACAGGGGCCAGGAGCTTTCCTGCATATCGTTTCTGTCGCTCAAGGCTTGGCAGAAATCGGTAAAAGGCTCCTGCATGCCGTCACTGATTTTCGCATCGAAAACCGCAAAGGCCGGCTCGCCTGTTACGGCATCATCGGGAACGACAATTTGAAACGCCCTCGTGCTCACTCCCGTGCATTCAATGGTGTCTGTCGCGATTTCGCGCTGCGCCTTTAGCTGCACGTCGCCAATGGAGATTGCCGGTTGCTGCGCCGCAACGCTCGTCAGATACGGCTGCGATGTCGCGTAGTCGGACCACAGCAGGCATTCGCCATCGTTGACCGTAACCTGCTCAAGGCCACAAAGCTCACGGGCGGCATTGAAATCGGAGACTTTAATGAGGGAAGCCTTCTGATGCGTCGTATCGGGGGTAATAAGGCCCGCACCAACCGAGTCGAGCAGGTTGAGCCCCGTGAGGTCGTGCAGCGTATCGAACGACACGTCGCTTGGGTAGAAATTGATTTGCGCGGAATTTTCCACCATGCTGTCCCAAGACGGGGCCCCATGTTGCTCGGCAAGCTTCGAAAGGCCGACGGCTGCATCGAAATTTGATTCTTCTACAAGGCCATTGACGAGCGATTGCGTGCTTGCGTTTCCGTTCTCGTCATAGGCATTCAAGGCGTAATAGCTCGTGAACGACGCGTCGCACCGTATGCCGTTCTCGACGTTTTTCTGCATGGCGTCGACGATGCCGATGCCGCCGCACACGCTTGTAAGCGCGAGGAAGAGCGTCATGGCGATAACCGACATGCTGACGAACGTGGAATTGATGCGCGATGCGAGCTGACGAAGGAAGAACATGTTCAACCCGCGCAGGTAGAGTGGCTTCGCCATTTGCACAGCTTTAAGCAGAAAACCCGAAAGCGAGAAGAAGAGCAGCACCGTTCCCGCGCTCACGAGAATCGTTTCTATGAGCAGGTTCGACATATCGTCGCCAAGAAGCCCTGTTCGCAGCAGCATGGAATATGAATAGCCGATGATGCACAGCGAGACAATGAACAGGGCAAACGAAAGCGGCAGGTTGCGCAGGCGAGGTTTATCGTTTTTACGCGAACCCGCGAGCAGATCGATGAGCTTCGATTTTGCGAGGTGTGCAGAATTCCAAAACATCGATACGGCAAAGATGGCCGCGAAGGTTGCGACGGTCATTGTGAATGCTTTTGTCGAAAACGACAGCGTTACGCCCTCGACTGGCTGAGCTATCATGGAAAGACACAAGCATGTGAGCGCTTGCGAAAGCGCAACGCCCGCAAGCAGGCCAACCGCAAGTGACGCGGCGCCAACGATAAGCGTTTCGCACGCTGAGATTTTCAGCAAATCCCCCTTCCCCATGCCGAGCGTCAAATACATGCCGAATTCGGCTCTACGGCGTCGAATGAGGAACGCGTTGGCATAGAGCACCAAAAAGCCAAGCACAATCGCGATAAAAACCGATACGCCTGCAATGATGTTAGATAGGAGCTGAACGACTTCTGAGACGTCGGTTGGCAAGCTTTGTACCGCCGAGGAATCGGCGATGGAATTGAATGCGTAGAAAACCGCCACGCCCAGCACGAGCGTGAAGAAGTAGACGGCGAAATCGCGCGCCGATTTGCGCACATTCGCGAAGGCGAGTTTAACGAGCATTGGCGGCCTCGCTCTCCATCTGCGTGGTCGCGGCAACGATAGTCTCGAAGAACTGCGTGCGGTTGAGTGCGCCTCGCTGGATTTGGCCATAGAGTGCACCGTCGCGAATGAAGATGATACGCGAACACCAGCTTGCCTCGAAGGCGTTGTGGGTCACCATGACGAGCGTCGAGCCCATTCGGTTGAGCGTTGAAAACGTTTCGAGCAGCTGTTTGGACGATTTTGAGTCGAGTGCACCTGTGGGCTCATCGGCCAAAATGAGGCTTGGCTTCGTGATGACCGCGCGCGCTGCTGCGGCGCGTTGTTTTTGGCCGCCCGAGATTTGGTAGGGATATTGCTCCAAAATCTCTGCAATGCCGAGCCTCGCCGCGATTTCATCGACCATGGGAGGTATTTCGCTCGTCGGCTTCTTTTGAATCGTGAGCGCGAGCGAGATATTCTCGCGCACGGTGAGGGTATCGAGCAGATTCGAGTCTTGAAATATAAAGCCGAGTTGGTCGCGGCGGAATTTTGCGAGCTCTCCCCCGCGCATTTTCGTGACGTCGCGCCCAGCGACGCGAATCGACCCCGAGGTCGGGGCGTCAATCGTCGAGATGCAATTGAGCAACGTCGATTTGCCCGACCCCGAAGGGCCCATGATGGCAACGAACTCTCCCGCATCGACGAAGAAGCTGACTCCTGCGAGTGCGAGGGTTGCCGCCCCCGAATTCTTCTTCGATTTCCCGTATTGCTTTACGATGTTGTCGACCTCAAGCACATGGCCCATGGCGTTTCCTTCCTTCGGTTTATCTGATAATTCAAAGGTACGAAACGCTTCTTTCGGCGCCCTTGCACCTATCTTACATTTGCCTGACTTTCGCGTTATTTGGCTTGCTGCGGGTCGTTCTGACGCATTGCGATGGGTATGCGCATTGTCGCTGTGAATCCTCGCTTAGGTTCGCTTGCAAACGACACGTAGCCTCCGTGCATGATTGAAATGCGGCTCACGAGCGTGAGTCCCAAGCCATGGGCGTCGTAACTCGCATCAGGCGTTGACGCCTGCGCCATAAGGGCTCCTATGCGCGACGTGTCGCAGCCTCGTCCGTTGTCGGCAACGGTTAGCGCGAGCATGCTTGAGTGCTCGACATCGAGCGAGAGGGCGATTTTGCACCCTTCGCCATTGTGTCGCATCGCGTTGTCGATAAGGTTTCGCACGGCTCGACGTAACAGGCGTTCATCGCCCTGTATGGCACATTCTTGCACGGTGGGGGTATCGAAGAACTCAAGGTCATATTGCACATCGATGCCTGTGTTGAGGTAATCGGCCACAATGCCGCGGGCGAAAGGAACCACCTGGATGGTCTCGATGTTCATGGGCTGCGAATCGTATTCGAGCTTCGAGACGATATTGAGGTCTTCGACCAAGTCGCGAATGCGTTCGTTCTGGCGAACTATGACCTCGCCCGATTTCCTCACCTCAGCCGGCGCGTTCGTCGCGTTCGCGATGCGTTCGGCATGCCCCATCGAAATGGCGAGCGGCGTGCGCACGTCGTGGCTTACGCCTGAAACCCATCGCTTGCGGGCTTCGTCTTTATGCTGGATAATCGCGCTCGCGGCGTTGACGCTTTCCGCAATATCGGCCAGGGGTCCTTTCATTTCCATATGCGTTGGCACTCCGTGGGCCAAATCGTCGAGAGCCTCTACAGCGGGTGTGATTGCCTTGAGCATGCGACGCCTGGATAAGCTATACACCATAAAGAAGATGAGAGCGTCGAGATAGATTAGGACTACCCCCAGAACAATCATCGCGACGAGCTCGCGGTTTCCCATGTAATTGATGGGAAACGCCACATACTCGTCTATGGGGTATCCTACGATAACGGTGCCATCGTCGCGGTTCGTCCCGAAGAATGTTGGGTAGTTTTCGAGGTAGAACGTGCGCGCGGCATTTGCGATGTCGTTTTGAGTGTAGGTGTGATTCGCGATTTCTGGGGGCGCATTGTGGCTCCAGAGGACTTCCCCGTCATTTCCCACGAGCATCGCCCAGGCATTTTGCTGGTCGAGCCATGAGGCGGTATTGTCGGGAAGCTCGTAGACCGTCGCGCCGCTCTCGTCTTCTGTTGCCGAAAGGTTGTCGGTGACCTCAAAAGTCGTGCTGGTGGGCGATCCGTCGTAATCGTGGTTGTTGTAAATCGCGAATTGGAAAACGATATATAGAGCGATGTCGACGAAGAACACCAGTATCGTAAGACCGATGAATAAGAAGGCCTGTTTCGCAAAATACGCAGGCGCGAAGCTTTGGCGGCGCGCGCGATTGATGCGCCATTGGGCGGCTGCATCCCGGGTGGGCGCCGGGGCTTTTTTCTTGAAGAATCTCATTCGCTACCCCTGAACAACGAGCTTATATCCAAGGCCCTTCGCCGTTACGAGTGATTCGGGATGCGAGGGGTCGGCCTCGATTTTCTCTCGAATGCGGCGTACGTGCGTCATGAGCGATTGCCCGTACCCGAAGCTGTCGCCCCAGGCGGCGTCGCATAGCGCCTCGCTCGTGACAATGCGGTTCGCATTGCGTGCGAGCGCCGTGAGAATATCGCGCTCTTTCACGGTGAGCGATACGCGCTCACCGTTTGGGCGAATGGCCTCTGCGTTCGAGAGGTCAAGCGTGCACGCTGCGAGCTGAAGCGTGTCGGGTTGGGCGGGATAGCAGCGACGAAGCACGGCGCATACGCGCAACACGAGTTCCTGGGGCGAAAAAGGCTTCGGAATGTAGTCGTCGGCGCCCGTGCGCAATCCCGCGAGTCGATCTTCGGTCTCGTTTTTCGCCGTAAGGAACATCACGGGCAAAGGCGCGCCTGCGGAAAGCGACCGCAGGTATTCGCACAGCGTAAAGCCGTCGCCATCGGGCAGCATGACATCGAGCAGCGCAAGCTGGGGGTTTGTATCGCGGAATACGGCAAGTGCCTCCATGACCGATCCTGCTTGCGAAATTGCGCAAAACCCCTCAGCGCGAAGCACGTCCACAATCATGCGGCGAAGCTGAGGCTCGTCATCGACCACCAGAATGCGTTTGTCTCGCAGGCTGTTCTCTATCATATTGCCCTCCTTTTCGCCATACATTATGGCACTCGGGGCGAATGCGAGAGACGCGTGAGCGTGGAAAGTAAGGCAAATGTCAGGTGCGCCTATGCCGGAGTGAAGTCGGGCTGTCTGGGAATGAATGCGAGTGAAGTTGCCGGCATTCCGTACAGAAAAATGCCATCGAAGCGCTTTAGCATGCAAAAGTGGCGTATACTTTTCAAGTTTCCAAATCTTCTGGAAGGATTCCCATGTTCATTGAACCTAAAACGGTCGTATGGATCGCCGGCGCAAGCGGGCGATTAGGTCGCGCCATTGAGCATAAGCTCGACCATTCGCGCTACACCATCATTCCAACCGACATCGAAGTCGACATTACCGATCTCACCACGGTCGTGCAGCATGCCGACACCTATCGCCCCGAAATCATTATTAACTGCGCTGCCATGGCGCGTAAAGAAGACGCCGAGGCGAACCCCGATTTGGCCTACAAGGTCAATGCGCTCGGCGCGCGCAATTTGGCCATCGCCGCGACGAGTTCTGCCGCAACGCTTGTGCATCTTTCGACCGATGACCTGTTCCCTGGCGTTATCGCCCACCCCATCAACGAGTTCGACAAAACCCTGCCTCCTCATATTTACGGCAAGTCGAAAGAAGCGGGCGAGCGTTTGGTTCGCGAGCTGTGCTCTCGTCACATTATCGTACGCTCAAGCTGGGTATATACGGCCAATGAAGACGATCTTATCGCGCGTCTGCTGAAAGCATGCCGCGAAGGCCAAACCGTGGAAGTGCCTACGAACCAATACGCGAGTCCCACGTCGGTCGACACATTGGCCGAGTTCATCGTCGCTGCGCTTGAATGCGACGAATTCGGCACGTTCCATGCGGCCGATAAGGGCTTGTGCAGCCGTTTTGAATTCGCGAAGCACGTGTGCGATTTGGCAGGCGTTCCTACCACGACGCTTGTTGGTCGCCAAGATCCCGCCGAGGCCTATCGCATTGAGCTCGATAACCTCATGATGCGCCTTACGGGTGTGTATTCCATGCCTTCGTGGCAAGACGATGTGAAAAACTACCTGGGCGCCCACGGCCTGCTCGCCGAATAGCCCATAGAAAGGTCGACCATGACCAACGAAAACCAAACCGCCGGCAAGAAGCAGCGCAAGCTGGGCCTTACGTCAGTCATTCTTATCGCGCTTGCGCTTGGCATCGTGTGCGGCGTTATTTTCCATTACCTCATTCCTGCGGGAACCGTGCGTGACGACATTTTCGTGAACGGCATCTTCTATGTCGTGGGCCAGGGCTTCATTCGTCTTATGCAAATGCTTGTTGTGCCGCTTGTGTTTTGCTCCATCGTGTGCGGCGCTGCATCTATCGGCGACACGAAGACGCTCGGCACGATTGGCGTGAAAACGCTCGTCTTCTATCTGTGTACGACTGCGCTCGCTATTGCTGTCGCTTTATGCATGGGCAACCTGCTCAATCCCGGGCTCGGCGTCGATATGTCCTCCATTCTGGTGAGCGACACCTCGAGCCTCGATAAGGCGCAAAGCAACAATCAGACGGTCGCCGACACGTTGCTCTCGATTATTCCGAAGAACCCCATTAACGCGTTGGCCTCGGGCGATATGCTCGCTGTCATCTTCTTTGCGCTGTTCGTGGGCATTATCATCTCCATCATGGGCCGCAAGGTTGAAACGGTGCACCGCTTCTTTGAGCAGTTCAACGACATCATGATGAAGATGACTTCTATCGTCATGTACGTCGCCCCTATCGGCGTGTTCTGCCTGCTTTCCCGCACGTTTGCGAATGTGGGCTTTGAGGCGTTCATGCCCATGGTGAAATACATGCTTGGCGTGCTGCTCGCGCTTGCGGTGCAGTGCCTTGTCGTGTACATGATCATGCTGTGGCTGCTCGCGCGCGTGAGCCCCATCATGTTCTTGAAGAAGTTCTTCCCCGTTATGGCGTTCGCGTTCTCGACCGCGACGTCGAATGCGACCATTCCTTTGAACATGGAAACGCTCGAGCGCAAAATGGGCGTCGATCGCCGTATTTCCTCGTTCACCATTCCTCTGGGCGCGACCATCAATATGGACGGCACGTCTATCATGCAGGGCGTCGCCGTCGTGTTCACCGCGCAGTTGTTCGGTGTGCCACTGGGCCCTGTTGAATACGCCACGGTTATCGCTACCGCAACGCTTGCCTCTATCGGAACCGCGGGCGTTCCTTCGGTTGGCCTCATCACGCTTTCTATGGTGTTCAATTCGGTCGGTCTGCCGCTCGAGGGCATCGCGCTCATCATGGGCATCGACCGTATTCTCGACATGACGCGCACGGCTGTGAACATTACGGGCGATGCGGTTTGTACTACCGTTGTCGCCAAACAAGCTGGTCGCATCAATATGGATGTATATAACGACCCCGACGCCGGTAAAGACGTCGATGTGCCTGACGCGGCGTAAGCTTTTTCACGGGCGGCGCGAACGAGCGATTGCGCCGCCCGCTATGTCGGACTGTCGCATACATCGCGAACCGATTTTATGCAATGCGTCGAGGTCTTCCAAAATCACCTTGGGCGAAGGAAGCTGGACGTACCGCGTCATCTCTGCATGCGTGCAATTTTACGGCATGCGTACGCCCCATCTTATTGGCTTCCGCTCGCAGCGCGCATTCCGCCGCATTTCTGGCAATGTGAGAAAGTTGGCGCTTTAGCGCGATGAAGCGGTTACCATTTCGTAATCAACAAAAGGCGCTCGTCGAAGCCCCTCCATCAAAAGAAGGTCGCCACGCGAAGCAGGAGCGGCCCCGACGCGCACCGCACGAGAAGAAAGGAGTTCCCCTTGAAAACCCTGTGGAACAAGTGGAACGATATCAGCCTGATCAAGCGAATCCTCGTATTCCTGATCATTGGCGCTATTCTTGGCGTCATTTTCCCGAACATGGATGGTACTTCGCCCATCGCGGGCATCACCATTCTTGGCAGCCTGTTCGTTGGCGCGTTGAAGGCCGTGGCTCCTATTCTGGTTTTCTTCCTGGTTATTGCCGCTTTGGCGAATGCCCATGCCGATGGATCCATGAAGACCATCATCATTATGTATGTGTTCGGCACGTTCATCTCGGCGCTGGTTGCGGTTATCGCGTCTCAGCTGTTCCCCATCGAGCTCACGCTTTCGGGCGTTGAGGCTGCCGAGAAGGCGGCGCCTTCGGGCATTACCGAAGTTCTTGAGACGCTGCTCATGAATGTGGTCGCGAACCCTGTCGATTCACTTGCTAACGCGAATTACCTGGGTATTCTTGCATGGGGCATTTTGATTGGCGTTGCGTTGCGCGCAGCGACCGAGGCTACCAAGGCTGTTTTCACGAACATCTCCGACGCAATTGCAACGGTCGTTCGCTGGATCATCAGCTTCGCCCCGTTCGGTATTTTCGGCTTGGTCTACGATGCGGTTTCCACCAACGGCATCGAGATTTTCACCGAGTATGGTTTGCTTTTGGCCGTGCTCGTGGGCTGCATGTTCTTCGTCGCGCTTGTCGCCTACCCCATCATGATAGGCGTTATTGCTAAGACGAACCCCTACCCGCTCGTTCTTCGTTGCCTGCGTGAGTCTGGCCTTACCGCGTTCTTTACTCGCAGCTCCGCCGCGAACATTCCGGTGAACATGACGCTGTGCCAGAAGCTGCACCTCAACAAAGACACCTACGGCGTTTCCATTCCGCTGGGCGCGACCATCAACATGGGCGGTGCTGCGGTGACTATTACCGTTATGGCGCTCGCCGCGGCTAACACGCTGGGTATTTCGGTCGACATTCCGACTGCGGTTATTCTCTCGGTGCTCGCTGCCGTGTCTGCGTGCGGCGCTTCGGGCGTCGCTGGCGGCTCTCTGCTGCTTATTCCCCTGGCTTGCTCGCTGTTCGGCATTCCGAACGACATCGCGATGCAGGTTGTCGGCGTTGGCTTCATCATCGGCGTTATTCAGGACTCCTGCGAGACTGCCTTGAATTCTGCTTCCGACGTTATGTTTACCGCTGCTTCTGAATTCCGCAACATGGCTAAGGCTGGCCAGGCGGTCGACCCCAAGACGTGGGATAAATAAGATTCGCATACGCGCAATCGATTACAGAGCCACCCTACGGGGTGGCTCTTTTCTTGTTGCCCAGTTTTCGATCCGCCGCCTGCTCTTTGTCGCGTTACTTGAATATATGAAGCTTCGAGACCATGAGTGATGGCGTGATTTCGTTTGGCGGTTTAGTGTTTGCGTGAGCTTTGCGAGGCAGCGTTTCGAGAATGAAAAGATGCGGGCATTCATCTGGGGCAAACTCGAACGCCCTTACGGATTTCGAATGCAGCCTCTTCCGCCCAGACGGTTCGATATTGCATGGCGTCGGTGTTCGTTTTTTCGATTTCGAACTGAACGCCGTCAAGCGAGCGCATAGCGAAGCTCGTAGGGCGAAGCGGTAGCGAGCTGTGTCGAGCGATATAGCGCAGTCTGGGCGGAAGAGGCGGGGATATGAGAAAGCCGCCCCGAAGGGCGGCTTTCAGGCAAGCTTGTCTATGATTCGAGCTAGTCGACGTCGATCTTGCAGACCCAGCCGTGCTTGTCTTCCAGGGCGCCATCTTGGATGCCCGTGAGAGTCTCGCGAAGCTTCTTCATCACGGGACCGATCTCATCTTTACCATTCAGGAAGGTGACCTCCTCATTGGCGCCATAGACCTTGTTGTCGATCTGGCCAACAGGGGAAATAACGGCAGCGGTTCCGCACAGGCCGCATTCGACGAATGCGCCAGAAGCGACTTCAGCCCACTCGACGAAGCGCTCTTCGACGTTCATGCCGAGATCTTTGGCGACCTGTACGAGCGAGCGGCGCGTGATGGAGGGCAGAATCGAGTCGGTGTGCGACTTCGGCACAACGAGCGTGCCATCGGCCTTGACGAACAGCACGTTTGCTCCGCCGGTTTCCTCAACGTAGGTGCGCGTTTCAGAATCAAGGTACAGGTTCTCGGCATAGCCCTGGCGATGCGCTTCCATGATGGGGCGCAACGACATGGCGTAGTTCAGGCCAGCCTTGATGTTGCCGGTGCCGTGTGGGGCAGCGCGGTCGTATTCAGAAATGCGAATCGTGATTGGCTTCAAGCCGCCCTTGAAGTAAGGCCCGACGGGAGTTACCAAGATGCGGAACTGGTATTCCGGTGCGGGAGCAACACCGATAACCTCGCCAGAGCCAATCATGAACGGGCGAACATACAGCGTGGCGCCAGAGCCAAACGGCGGAACCCATGCGGCGTTCGCCTTCACAACCTGCTTCACGGCTTCAATGAAACGCTCTTGCGGGAAGCCGGGCATCTCGAGGCGCTGGGCGGAGTTGTACATGCGCTCAGCGTTCATATCGGGGCGGAAACATACGATGGAGCCATCTTCGGTGGTGTATGCCTTGAGGCCCTCGAAGACCTCCTGGCAATAATGAAAAATGCCAGCGCACTCGGAAAGGTGGATTTCATGATCGGCGGTAAGGCCGCCTTCGTCCCATTCGCCGTCTTTCCAATTGGCGACATAGCTATAGTCGGTTTTGCGGTAGCCGAAATCGAGGCTGCCCCAGTCAAGGTCTTTCTTCTCGACTGTCATGGTTGCTCCTTCAACACGTACGTTCAATATGCCCCTACTTTACACCCGCGCACTGTCGCATGCTAAAGTCTTTTGGCTATTGGCGGCTCAATCCATGTAATTGTTAGACGAATTAACATGGTCGAAACAATCGTGTATGAAATATGGGCTGCGGGGCGTTTCGACAAAATTATTCACCATGGGAAACTTTCTTTCAAAAAAGTGTTGACAGCGGTTAACTTAGCCTGTATAAACTTACCCGTGGTTAACATCCACCTTGAAAGCGACCGAGACGCTGGGCGGGCACCCCTTTCCGCTCAGCATATCGGACTCGAAGAAGCCTTCTCTTCCTTCGCTTCTTCAACGATTCGCTAACTCGAGAGGCGGGCGGCGCCACGCGCCCCACCCCCTTGGCGCACTGCCGCCCCGCCCATTCCCCGGATGTTGCCCTTAACTTGTTTATCCGGAAGGCGAATGGCCTCTGCTCCACCCCCTTGGCATGCCATCTCGCCACTCTCCTTAGGGCAATAAGGAGCACTGACAAGGAACGCCGCTCAATTGAGCGGCGTTCCTGCGTTTTAGAACCTTGCGACGCGATTGGGTTGTATTGGCGCGCTTCATCCGCCGGCCGCGTTAGGGCTTTCTGGTTCGGCTGCGATGAAAAATCTCCGTTCCGACCGTGATTGGGTTCTGTGCCCCACCGTGATTGGGGCTCTACTCACAACCGGGGTTGGGATTCGCTTCCTAACCGCGTGTGGGATCGAACTTGCGATTCAACACGCGGCTCGACATGGGCAATTCTTGCTCGATCGCGCATGGGGCCGACGCCTCCAATCGTGCATGGGTCGAGGTTTCCAACCGCAATACATGCTTCATGTTCAGATGACGTTCGGCGTTTCATGCTTAAACTGTGCTGGGGCTTTCTGCTCTAACCATGCTTCGTGATCGAGCCTTTCTAGCAGGAGGCTCTATGTCTTCTTCCACGCTTGGAAATCTAGGCCTCAATCATGAATTTCTTAATTCCCGCGCACCATTGCGCTTTGCTGCCGCCTTTGACGGCCGCTCGAGCTGCTTTCGCGTCTACAACAACGCTCCCAGCCAAACCGTTCACGCCGCGCTCGAAGAAGGCTTGTGCGGGCACGACGCTCGGGCCCAGAACGTACAGCTTCGAATCGCGCGAGAGCTCCAGCAGGCGTGGCATCGTCTTGTTGGTGAGTGTTGTTCCCGTTACGAACACGTAGTCTTGTTCGGGCAAGATGTATTCGCATGCGGGGTCGGGCGTATCGGTGGGCGACGTGCAATTGCGCTCAAGCACTGTTACTTGGGCAACTTTGCGCATTTCATCGACGTTCGGAAAATGACCCACAACGGCAACCTTACGGCCCGTATAGCGCCCCTTCAACCGATGGAAGGGGTTGCTCGCATCGCCGCTTTCCGCAATGTCCTCGTCGATTGTGCCACCAAGGGATTCAATGGCATTAGGGGTCGCATAAAAGGCATTAATCGCTGCGACCCCAAGGCTCGCTTCGAGCCAGTTCCATGATTTGGCCAATGCTGCAAGCGTTTTAAGGTCGACGTCGACGGGACTTTGCTTGAATCGGCTTTTGCCGCCTCCACGCACCGTTTTGGCTAGTCCCATGCCGCAATCGGCCACGATGTAGGTCCAATGCGCGCCAAGGCAGTAATCGTGCACGGTGATGCCTGAGGGCATGGCGTCAATCAGTTCATCGTAAAGGGACCAAGCGGACATGAGGGCTCCTATCTTCGTATGTTGCGTTCCTTTAAGGCAGGCGACAGCTGCGTGTGTGGGGGTTCTTGTCGAAAAACGGGGTCGAATGTGGCATTTCTCAACCGTGCTGCTTCCTTCCAAAAAGTACCCACGCATCTGACCTGGGCATTTCGTTAGGTTTCTTCCGATCGTCATTCGAATGATGAAACTATAGCGAACTAAATGCCACATTCGAGGGCTTTTTTGAACAAAACTCAGGATTGCATTCGACACTTAACGAATCATGGCCGCCCCGAAAGACGGCCATGATGGAAGGCTAGGTTGCGTTTGCCTGAAGTCTGTTCGTTGTGGATTAACCAACTCAAGCAGACTCTTCGCGAAGCTGAAGCAGGTTCACCGCGATGCCACGACGCTAGAGCAGGTTCTTCACGATGTGCTTTGCCGCAGTACGGCCGCAGAACAGCGCGTTTGCCTGGCAAGTACCGTTGCCATAGACCTCGCCGTCCCAGCCGCTCGTGCAAACGCCAGCAGCGTAGAGGCCGGCGATGGGCTTATATCGATCGTCGACGACCTGGGCGTTGGTATTGATGCGAATGCCGCCTGAGGTGTTCAACATGCCCGAGGAAATGCGGAAGGCGTAGAACGGCGCGGTCGCGATGGGCCACATGTTTTCTGCCTCTTTACCCCATTCGGCATCGGTGCCCGTGTTGTACTTCTCGATTTCGTCGGCCAAGTTATCGGCATCGACGCCAATTTTCTTGGCGAGATCGGCGATGGTATCGGCCTTAAAACACTCGTCGTTGCCAGAGACCGCCTTGTCGACTTCGTCCTGCAGGCCATCGATTGCGTTGCCTACGAGCTTGTCGGCGAAGCCCGAGTAATGACGCTGGCAGCCGCCTTCGGCGTATTTCTGAATGCCGTCGGCGTCGACGATTGACCATACGCTACCCTGAGTTTCAACGACCTTGCCAGAAACGGCGGTCGAAGAAATGTTCTCGTTCATGAAACGCAGGCCATCCTGGTTCACCCAGAAATTGCTCGGCTGCATGGCGACGCATACGCCAAGGGCGCTGTCATAGCTGAAATCTTTCACGTTATTAAACAGGGAGTCGACCGTGAGGTGATTCGCGCGGCCGTGGGCGGTCTGCTCTGCCATCAGGTGGCCGTCACCGTCTTGGCCCTGGCCCCAGCCAATCGTCTTATCAAGATCTTGGCTCGTATAGCCTGCAAGCAGGGTCTTGTTCGTGGACATGCCGCCCGTTGCGAGCACGACGGCCTTGGCCTTGTAATCGACGTATTTGCCGTCCTTCGTTTTGGCGCGCACGCCTTCTACCGTGTATTCGTCGGAAAGCAACAGCTGCGTCGCCGGAGTTTCGGTGAGCACTTCGAGGCCGTCTTCCTTTTCAGCAGCGGCAGCGAGCTTCTCGATGGCGATTTTGCCATTGCCGCCCTCGTAGAATGCGGGAGCCTGGCCCTGCCTCGTCCAGCCAACACCGTGCGTGTCGAACAGCCAGCTGAAGTTTTCCTTCGCATCGCGGAACATGCTGTAAAGAAGCATGGGGTCGCTTACGCCATAGCTATCGGCCTGCGCACTAGCTGCCGCGGCACGGGCTTCTTCTTCAGTGTATTCAAACGGACGTGCGCCTGCCGGGCATTCAGCCATATTGGTGGAGCCGCCGAGCGAATTATTTTTTTCGAGAAGCACAACGCTCTTCGCGCCTTCCTCGATTGCGGTGAGCGCGGCAGAAAAACCGCCCATTCCGGAACCGACAACGACGATGTCGACTTCTTTGGTATCGTCGGCCTGCTTGGTGTCGGCGGTAAGCTCAAAAGAAGCGGATCCGAGGTCGCGGGTTTCACCGGCCGCAGCAGCGCTCGTGGCTTCAGCGCCCTTCGTTTCGCCCGAAGGCGAGCAGCCCGCAAGGCCCGCGAAAGCAGCGCCAGCGGCAACAACCGCGCCTGCGCCGAGGAACGAACGACGCGACATTCCCTTGGTATCGATACCCATGATGCATCCTCCCTGATGACGTGATTGACAGGCCCCTCGCCTGTCGTCTGGCATGCATCTTGTCATCTTCGAAGGGGAATTTCATCGATGGGAATTGTCCATTTCTCATGGGAATTGGAGCGTTTCGTATCATCAATTACTGTTGATTTTATCATCAGAATACATAAAAGGCCTGGTAGACGTCATGGATGATTGCGTAGCGCAGCAACGTGGGAAAAACGCGCGCTTTGTCGTGATAAAGTACCGTTTACGAAAAGCCGACGCTTGGGAGGGCGGTCTTGGCGCATTCATCGAATCATACCCGCGCGAGCAAAGCGTGGTTTCTGGGGTTTGGCCTGTATTGGACATGGGTTTATTTGTCGTTTAATTCTGCGACCGTGGTCTCTTTTTCCAATGGAGACGAAACCGCCATTACGTGGTTGCATATTATTTCGGGCCTGGCGGGGTGCGTGACCTTCGCGATAGCCATATTCAATCACGACAGGCTCGAGCGCGCCGGGCGTTCAATCAATATTCTTTGGGCTGCGGCCATGGTGTCGGCATTCGGGTCGATGTTCTATGCGACCGAGGTTATCGAGAGCGCTACTGCGTCGCTTATGCTTGGCGCTCTTTTGCCGGGGCTTTCGACTCCCCTGCTCGCACTTGGGTGGGGCGTTTTGTTCTGCACGCTCGACGCGCGCGAGGCTGCGGGGCTCAGCGCCGGATCATTCATGCTTGCGGGCGTGCTTTATGGCCTGATTTCGCTAATTCCGGCTCCCCTTTCGGGCGTGATTGTTGCTTTCTTGCCCCTGCTTTCGGTTTGCATGATGACGATGTGTCCCAATCGCGGGCCCCATCCATTCACGCTTCGCTCGCATGCGGCAAAAAGCCCCGAGAACGTCAATGCGTTTCGTGACATTAAGGACTTGCTGTGCGGCCCGTTTTCATCTCGCGCGCTTGCGGGCATTCTTCTTACCATGGTTGTGAGCGGCGGCCTTCGAACATACACGGGCGCTGAAGCACCGGCTGTATACCATGACCCCTTTATCGTCGCGGCATCCACTTTCGCGATTGCGGCTATTTTCCTCGTGTATAGCCTCTTTTTGCCGCACACGAGCTTCAAGCTCGGGCCGCTTTATAGAACGGCAGCGCCACTTTTTGCGCTGGGCGTAGCAGCGCTTACGGTATTCAATGAGCCCGATTCGGCAACGGCGTACTTCGCCGCTTCGGCCGGCTCGATGTTCATCGATATGCTCACATGGGTCTTGCTTATTGAAATTGCGCGCTCTTCGAGGCTTTCAGTGCTTCTGATTTTCGCTGTTGGCCGGTGCGCCATTCACACTGGCATGGCGCTCGGCGAAATCGCCGCTCTTGCATTCCCTTCTATGATGGTGGCGTTCTGCGTAAGCTCGATAGTGATGCTCGTTGTTATTGCGAGCTTCATGTTCTCGGATCGCGACAACGCGCTCGTGTTTGAGCCGGTTGAAGAGGGCGAGCTTGACGTGGAAGTCTGCGAGCCCGATGCGGAAAAACCTGCGCCAACCATGGATGAACGAATTGCCGCGGTTGCCGAGAAATTCGGCCTCACCGCGCGCGAGACCGAGGTCTTCATGCTGTGGGCCACAGGTCACGGAGCGAAATCGATCGAAGAGAAACTCGTGCTCTCCTCCGCCACGGTACGCACTCATATTCGGCATATTTATGAGAAACTCGATGTGCATAGCCGTGCAGAGTTGATCGAGCTTCTCGAGAGTCTCCAACGCGCCCCTCGCATGGAGATTCAAGAATAAGCGCCCTTTTGCGAGTTGAAATTCGCTACAATCACTCGCGCAGTGAGCAGTTCACCATGCATTCTGGCGTATACCGCGCCCCGCATTTCACAACGTAAGTCCAGCTGTTGGGCCTTCGGGCTCGCATGTATCCGCAGAATGCGGCGCCTTTTGTGCGCCCTAAAAAGGAGTTTTCTGGTATGCAGGGAAAACAATTGACCATGCTCTTAGGAGTTTTGTACGGCGGGGCTTTTTTGACTGGGTTTAATGAGAACCTCATGAATATGGGCCTTATCGCCATTATGGATGAGTTCGCCATCGGTTCGGTGACGGCGCAGTGGCTCGTAACGGCCTTCATGATCGCCTCGACGCTTGTGGTTATGTGCATGGCGTTTTTCTATCGGCGCATTCGGTTGCGCGTGTTGTTCTTCGCGGCGAGCGCCCTTACTTTGGTCGGCTCGGTTTTAGGACTTTTCTCAACGAATTTCGGCATGCTCTTGATTGCGCGAATCATTCAGGCGGTGGGTTCGGGCGTGTTCATTCCCCTTATGATGAATACAATTTTGGCCGTGACGCCAAAGAACAAGCTCGGCACGTATCTCTCGCTTGGTGGATGCACCATTACCTTTGGCCCTGCATTCGCACCTGTCGTATGTGGCGCATTGGTCACGAATTTGGGGTGGCGTTCGATATTCCTCGCGCCGATACTGGGAATGACGCTTCTTGGCGTTTTGGGCTTCATCTATGTAAAAGACCTCGAAAACAGCGAAGCGCATCTTGATGCGCCTTCGGTGGCCCTTTCTGGTGTCACGTTGTTCGCGCTTTCATTTGGATTGGCGGAAATCGCGATAGACACCGTGCTCGGCGCCGTCTCGCTCATTATCGCAGTTGCTGCAGCCGGGGTTTTTGTCGTCCGTCAGCTCGCCTGCCAATACCCGCTTATCGAGCTTTCCCCGATACGTCGCGTTTCGTTTTGGCCCGCTGCGGTTTTTGCCCTGGTCTCCCTTATGTCAACGTTCTCGATGAGCGTCTTGCTTCCCCTCTATCTTGAAGGTGCATGTGGCATAACGGCATTCGTGGCTGGCGTTGTCATGCTTATTCCCGTGCTTTGCAACGCGGCATCGACCCTGATGAGCGGCCGAATTATGGACAAACGCGGAGGTTGGCCCCTCATTCCCCTTGGCTTTGCGAGCATCGCCGTGGGCTTTGCGCTCATGGCAATCTTTGCTTCGACGTACTCCATTGTTGCGATGTTTTTCGCGTCGGCTCTGGTGTTCATCGGCGTCGGTATGTCGCTTGCTCCTTCTCAGACGGCTGGATTGCGTACGCTTCCGCCGCGTGAAAGCCCCTTCGGCGTTGCCCTCATGACGACATTCACCCAAATCGCCGCGTGCGCAGGCCCTTCGCTCTACATTGGGCTTATGTCCTCGTCGGAAAACGCCGCGCTCAACTCCGGCGCACTGGAAACCGCCGCCGTTGCCCAGGGTTTTGCCGTTGCCGTATGCTTCGCTGCCGTTTTGGCTCTAGCGTCGGCGATTGGTGCTACTGTCTTCTGCCGAGCTGCGCTAAAGCGGAGCAATGCCGCCTCCAAGCACGACCAAGCCCAGCAACCCACTGAAATCGCCTTGCTTATGGAAAAGACCCCCTTTGTCGTAAAGGGCACTATGCCTGTTGGGGAGGTCATGAATGAGCTGGTCAATCGCAAAGTGAGTGGTATGCCGGTTGTGAATGACGGCGGAGTCCCGATTGGCTTCATTTCCGACGGCGACATCATGCGCTATCTCTCTGAATGCCACCCAGCGATTACGAACTCGTATTCGCTCATGGAAGCGGCAAATAGCCAAACGTTCGATGAGAAGCTCAAAGAGCTTGTTGCGCTCCCCGTTTCGCATATTGCTACGGAGCGCGTCGTGAGCATTCCTCAAGACGCAACACTCCAAGAGGCATGCACGCTTTTGGCACAGCATAAATTTAAGAAGGTGCCCGTCATGCAGAACGGTGCGATTGTCGGAATCCTGAGCCGATCTGACGCCATTCGCTACGCGATGAACAACGCGCTGGCTGGGCTTGGGGAATAGCACACACTGGCCGAGATGCCCCGTCCTGAACACCGAGCCTGTTTTATGCCCCTGAGAATTGCGCGAACGATCCTGTTAGACAGGATGCTTCTTTTCGGCCTCAAAAGCGGGTAGTCCCCCCGTGTGTGAGGAACGAAGGCTCTTCCGCGCTTCCCTCTTCTTGTAGGCGTCTTTCCGTTACGCGAAACAAAATCTTTAAATTGTGGCGCTGCCTTTGTTGACAGCGCCATTCTTTTATCTATACTTATGAACGGTTGTTCATATGTTTGTTTGGTCTCATAAAGGAGCAAGCATGGCACAGACTATTGTTGAAGAACCGGCCATTCAAGAACCGAGCCTTTCCTGCAGCTGCGGCTGCGAGCAAGTTCATGAAACGGCCCCCGAAATGCCCGATGAAGAGCTGCTCTACGATTTGGCGGACCTCTTCAAGGTATTCGCCGATACGACCCGAATCAAGATTCTCTATGTCCTTATGGGGCGTGAGCTTTCCGTGGGTGATTTAGCCGAGGTTATCGGCGCTACGCAAAGCGCCGTTTCGCATCAGCTTCGCACTTTGAAGCAAGCCCACCTGGTGAAATTCCAGCGCGATGGCAAAAACGTGATCTACTCGCTTTCCGACGACCACGTATACACGATGATAGCTCAGGGCATGACCCATATTTGCGAATAAGCCTACCAACCAGCATGAGTGAAAGGATCAAACCATGCGTAAGACGTTTAAACTCGACGAACTCGGTTGCGCAAACTGCGGAGCGAAAATGGAAGCTGCCATTAAGAAAATCGATGGCGTTGTTGATGCCAAAGTAACGTTCATGACGCAGAAACTCGTCGTCGAGGCCGACGATGCGCGCTTCGACGAAATCATGGACGAAGCACAAAGTATTTGTAGAAAAATCGAACCCGATTGCGAAATCGTGCGTTAAATCCCAAGCAGGGTGATTGCCGTGAATAAAAAATTAAGGCGCTGGCGCAAGCGCATCGTTATCGCGCTCGTTTTATTTGCGATGATATTCGCTCTTACGGAGCTGTTGCCCCTTTCTAATTGGCTTGGCGGCGAACGCAATGCCGTATATGTGGAATTTGCGCTATACCTTATTCCGTATGCGATTGCCGGCTACGACGTTCTGCTCAAAGCTGCGCGCAATATCAAAAACGGCCAGGTATTTGATGAGAATTTCCTTATGGCGGTAGCGACGATTGGCGCATTCTCGCTCGTTTTCTTCCCGGACTCCGGCCCTCATATGGCCGAAGGCGCGGCAGTTATGCTGTTTTACCAGGTAGGCGAGCTGTTTCAACAATATGCGGTCGGCAAAAGCCGCAAATCGATTGCAGCGATGATGGACATCGCCCCCGATTTTGCGAACGTTCGAAACACAAACGGCGATTTGGAGCAGGTCGACCCCGACAGCGTTGCCGTTGGCAGCGAGATTGTCGTAAAGCCTGGCGAGCGCGTGCCGATTGACGGCGTCGTTGTGGAAGGCTCTTCCCAGCTTGATACGGCAGCATTGACGGGTGAAAGCGTGCCACGTGCCATCGAGGCAGGCAGCGAAGTGGTTTCTGGTTGCGTAAACCTCACAGGCTTGCTCATCATAAAAACAACGAAGCCCTTTGGCGAGTCTACCGTGAGCCGTATTCTTGAGCTAGTCGAGAACGCTGCCGAAAAGAAGGCTCATACCGAGAATTTCATCACGCGCTTCGCTCGTTATTACACGCCTGCAGTATGCGGAGTCGCGTTCGTGTTAGCGCTGCTTCCTCCCCTGCTCGGCTTTGGCGCGTTGAGCGATTGGGTTTTTCGCGGACTGACGTTCCTCGTGGTAAGTTGTCCTTGTGCGCTCGTCATTAGCGTTCCGCTTTCGTTTTTCGGCGGCATCGGCGGCGCGAGCAAGCTTGGCATTTTGATCAAGGGCAGCAATTATCTGGAGTCGCTTGCCTCGGTCGATACGGTTGTGTTTGATAAAACCGGCACGCTTACGAGCGGTACCTTCGGCGTTGTCGCGGTGCATCCCGCGGAAGGCGTCAAAAGCGATCGCCTGCTTGAGCTGGCGGCTCATGCCGAAGCGTATTCCGACCATCCTATCGCAATGTCGGTAAAGCAAGCGTATGGCGCCCGCATCGACGAGACGCGCGTGTCGAACGCAAGCGAGGTAAGCGGGCGTGGCGTGCAGGCTAAAATCGACGGCGCGAGTGTGAGCGTCGGCAACGACAAGCTCATGGCGAGTCTTGATATTGATGCTCACAATTGTGAACTTGTCGGAACGATGCTGCATGTTGCCGAAAACGGAAAATATCTGGGTCATATTGTTATCGCCGACATGGTGAAAGACGATGCGGCTAAAACCATCGCCGACCTGCACGCGACAGGCGTAACCAAAACGGTGATGTTGACCGGCGATGCCGAAGAAGTCGCCCGCTCCGTTGCCTCGAAGCTTGGTCTCGATGAATTCCATGCCAAACTTCTGCCCCAAGACAAGGTCGCTGAAGTCGAACGCTTGCTTGATGAGGAAAGCAAAAAAGGCAGGCTTGCCTTCGTGGGCGACGGCATCAACGATGCGCCCGTGCTTACCCGCGCCGATATCGGTATCGCGATGGGTGCGATGGGTTCCGATGCCGCCATCGAGGCGGCCGATATTGTGCTCATGGACGACAAGCCATCGAATATCGCGAAAGCGATTCGTCTGTCGCGCAAAACCATGGGTATCGTATGGCAGAACATCGTATTTGCCTTGGGCGTGAAGCTTGCCGTGCTCGTGCTTGCCGCCGTCGGCATCGCGAACATGTGGATGGCGGTGTTTGCCGATGTCGGCGTGGCGATTCTGGCTATCCTTAACGCAATGCGCTGTATGAACGTGAAGAAGTTCCAGTAGCCGTCGCGTTGGCCAATAAGCCCCTTGCAAAGAATAAGCCCCGGTTGCCAGCGGCATCTGGGGCTTTCCTGTCGTTTGGACCTCGATGGCTTTATTGCGCTACATCGTTACATTCATGGCGCGTAGCGCGGGAACGATCGCATCGTCTCGCAAGATGCGAACACCCGCTGCTGCAAAAATGCAGCCGAGGGAAACCGCCGATGAATCAATCGTTTCTTTCGCGGCGGCAAGGAGGAATTCGGCATTTTCGGTCAATGCATTCAAGGGAACGCCGTGCGCTTCAAGAATCGCTTCATCCTCCTCGACACTGTGACGTTTAAGCCCCTTCACCGAAGAGAGCAGCTCATCGAGTTCGGTTTTCGCCTCAGAGGCCATGTAGGAGTTGAGCATGCTGCAGCGTTTATAGCATGCAACCGCAGCATCGTATTTCTCGAGTTTCCAGAACAAATACGCAAGCCAATAGAACGCAAGACCCGCGTCGTCGGCTCTCCAAGTAACCTCGAGCGCCTTGCAGCACATCTTCACTTCGTTTTCGTAATCGTCTTTCATAAAGTACGCTCGAGCTGCCCGCAAGTATGAGTAAGCGCGTGCCGGTGACAGCTCTATACAGCGTTGAGCATGCCTGAGCGCCTCGTCGGCTCCCGTGATTGTCGTTGTAAGCTCTTGCGCAAGAGAATCGTGCGCAAGAAACACTTCGTCGGCAAGTGGGTTCACGATACGGCCTTTTGCATCGTCAAGGCAGCGTTTCGCATAAATCGCGCGCGTTTCGTAGCTATCAAAATAGCGATAACATACACGCGAGGTGTCGTTGAAACCGTCAATGGCATCGCCTTGCGCGGCCAATTCCTCAAGAAGCCCAATGGCAGCTGGGTCGTCGTCGCGCATGAGGGACGAAGCGCGCATCATAGCAGGCTTGAGGCCGTACGCATCCATGAACGCTTCTTTCACCTCGAGAAACGAGGTTTCCCCCAAAGCCCCTTCGGAAAACGCGGCCAAAAGCCTGGTACAAATATCACGCACGAGTAAATCTTCCGTGCGATCATGAATCTGCTTCAAGGCGAGCTCGGCGTTTTCAACGCCGACATCAAGCGCGGCCGAGACTTCATCGGCATATGCACGCCGTTGGCCGTCTTCAAAGATGGACATACGCATGGGGCAATCGACGTGAAGCATGTCGCGTGCCTTTTCATTGAACGGCGTGGTGTCGATCGCCACCAAACGTTCGAAGCTCGATTTGAAATCACCCTTGCCAAGCGAGAAAAGCTTTTCGATGTTGCAGAGGCCGTTATCGCCTTCAAACTTGAAACGGGCATTGAATCGAGAAAGCGTTTCAAAAGGTTCGCTGAACGAATTCGCCTTGCTCGCCGAATACGCATCGCAAAGCGTTTTTCGGTCGAATTCAACCGAAATGACGATGTCTTCCTTGTTGCCGTCACGCAAGCAATTCACGTACACCTTTTCGATTGAAGCCGAGGCATGAAATGCACTTGACGCGGCCAAAAGCGCAGCATGGGCGGCATAACGCGACTCAATCGTGCTCGATTCAATTGGGGTATACGGTAGATAGTCGTCGACATCGTCGTCCCAATGAGTTTGCGCCATGGTGGATTTGCAGGGTACGGCAAGATTGAAGCCGACTTCCGTGCAGGCTTCATTCAGGCAAAACTCATAAGGAATGCGATAGGGCGCGCGCCACAGCTCCCCCGCCTGGGCAATTGCGACATGGATATCCCAACGGCCTTTTGCTTCAAGCGGCGAATTTGGGTCGGGCGCTTGCACGCAGAGGTATTCGACGAAGGAATCGGCGAGTTTCGAAATTTCTTCTTCAGTTTGCTCGAACGTGTCGTCTTCTTCGCTTTCGAGGAAATTGGACACCATGAGGAATCTGTTGAGGGCTCCTTCGGCGCGGAGCAGCTTGTGACGCATATCGCGCGTGGCATCGCACGAGGTGAAGGCACCATCCTCCAAACATTCGGTTTGCGTGTTGTACACGAAGTCGAGAAAGAACAGGTTCGAGTATCGCGACGTGCGAATGAGGCGAGCATTTGGCCCCTCGGCCGCCCCCTCGACCGTTAAAGTATCGGCGGAGATACCGACGAGCCCGCTATCGCGCAGGCCGTTCACTAAAAATCGCTCGATGCCGCGCGCCTGCTCGGGGTTTTCGCTCCATGACGTTTCCGCTTCCAAAACCTCTCGATTAATTGCGCCAAAGAAATCGGATTGTTGGAATCGAGAAAATATGGCAGCCAAGTCAAATGCGCCGTTGGGCACGGTTCCATTGGTGACCGAATCGTCCGATGTGGATATGGGCTCCCATTCGGTGCAGCGTGCGAACTCGACGAATGCAAGATAGGCCGTCGACATAAACTCAAGATAACGTGTTGGATTTGCGACTTCAAATTTTCCAGGGAACGAATCGTCTATTGCCGTATAGCTAAACTCGGCTTTCCTGGTATTATCGACGTTCACGACCCTGGCTTCTGCGACGGTTCGACGCGAGCCATCGCCGAGAAACACATCCAAACGCGCTGGAGACGTGGCATCGCCGTTACCATCCAAGAGAACGGTGTTGTTTTCCTTGCCCACGCCCATCGATTCGGTGTTGTTGCCACAGGTGTACACCACTAAGTCGGGATCACGCAACGGTTCTTGAGCGAGGGGTTCGTCGCACGAAAACGCTCGACCGAACCAATCGATATATGCAACGATGTGCGCCTTGCTCGTATTTGCCGGATTATCAAAAGCGGCAACGTAGCACGCACCGCCCTTCGGCATGACGAGGCCGCTCGAGATATAACCATACGTTGCGCCCGAGGGCATCAGGGGAACGGCGCGAAGCACATCGCGTTTTGCGAAAAAACTAAGTTTTACGGGAGATCCCATCGATGAGCACCTCTTTGATGCAGGCCGAGATTTCGACCGTCGTTTCGTTTCAATCATTATACCGTTCGAATAACGTGCAAGCTGTTCACTGCGATATGCCGTTTTGCACACATCCAAACATCTATGGGTGCGTTAAAACCGCCCATGACCGCTGCCCGCTAAATAGAACCGTCTCCCGCGAAACCAGCGTCGCAGAGTCAAGATCGGAAATGATACAACTATAGTAAGTATCGAAGAAAAGACGATTTCGCAGATGAAACGCGTAGTGACGCGATGGGAGCGCATTAAGGGGAATGTTTGAGCGCACCCTGGGGAGAAGGAGCAAACATGGGCACAACCGCAGAGGAGCCTCGAAGCATGCATTCGCATGAGACCGGGCATAGGCTCACGGCAGATGAAGCGGCCTTTTTGAAAGAATTCCTCCTTGATTCGCCGCAATTCGTCGTTGTTGGCGACGAGGGAACGAAATCCAAGAAGCATTCTCAGTCGAAAAAAGAATAAAGCATAAGAAAGAGGAGGCGAAACGCCTCCTCTTTCTTATGCCGAAATCACCAAGCTTAATAGGCCCATGGCGCATGAGCCGCATTTGCCCAATTAAGCTTGGAAGCCTTCGTCCTTGATTCTTCCTTCGCCATCGGCCGCCGCTGTCGCGAGCTCATCGCAGCGTTCGTTTTCCGGATGTCCCGCATGGCCTTTCACCCAATGAAACGTGACGCTATGGGGTTCTTTCGCCTTCAGGAGGCGCTTCCAAAGATCGGCGTTTTTCACGGGCTCCTTCTTTGCGTTTTTCCAACCTCGCTTGAGCCATCCTTCAACCCAATGCTGGTTGAAGGCGTTCACCACGTATTGGGAGTCCGAGATGACGTCAATCTCGCAAGGGCGTTTAAGCACTTCAAGAGCGGCGATAACGCCCAAAAGCTCCATTCGATTGTTGGTTGTGCAATCGAAACCCTGCGAAAGCTCCTTCACATGCAGTTTCCCAGAGGGATCGGTGTAATGCAGAACCGAACCGTATCCTCCCGGCCCCGGGTTTCCGCGCGATGATCCGTCGGAGTAGATGGTTACATGCATGAGCAGCCTTTCTTCTTAAACCCAAATTCGCATTTTGGTCAGCTGATGGTAACACGTATACGCGTTTGACGAACGATGCCATCGAAAAGGCAACAAGAGTGCATGCCGCGCCTTCGTAAAGGTACAATCATCGAGGTATCGAAAGGGATGTTATGCAGATTATCGTTGTAGCTGTTGTGCTCGTCGCGCTTATCGCGTGGATCGTCGTGAAAAACGACGAAATGTCCGGTTTAGGACGAAATGTGAAAGCGGGAACCCTACGACACCCACACGGTAAACTCGTTCGCGCAAAGGCGACAACGGTCATCCCCGAAGAGGCTCCCCTCGCCAATCGCATTAAGCGTTCGATGCCGTTCATCTCTTCTGTTGCCATTATTGCCGTATGCGTGGTGCTGTATGTGTGCAATTTCACGATATTGGGCCATACAAGTTCGCAGCTCCTCGCCACGATTTCCTCAACGGGCATTGTTGCGTTGATCATCGCAGCTGAAGCGACATTGCGCGCGACAGAGGCCGCTCGTACGTTTTGGACGTATGTTTATGCCCTCGTTGCGGGGGTTCTATGCGCCCTCGTTGTGTGGGAAGTTGTTGCCGCAGCTGCTTCTATGTCGTTTAGCGAGGAATCGACTTTGCTTGTCTACGGCATTGTGACATGCGTTTGCTACATGCTTGGCTCTGGTGCATGTGTTGCGCTGCTGCCGAGCAAGGTAACGTTTGAGCGCACCTTCGAAGATGGCGCAAAACGCTCTATTACGGTTTCGACACGAAGTGCGGCCTATTCTGCTTACGTTGCTATGATGGGGCCATCACCTACGAAGGAGGACTAGCATGGGCTTTATGGATGATTTGAACGATATGTTCAACAAGAGTGCGGCTGCAGCTGGCGATATGCTCAACAAGGGCGCCTCTGCCGCGGGGCGCATGGCCGATAGCGCGAATCTGCGTTTTAAGCAGGGCGAAATCGATCGTCGTTGGAAAGATGCCTGCGCCGCTTTGGGCGAAAGCGTGATAGAAGCGGTCAAAGCCGACCCCGCCCTTTTGTCGGGCCGCGAGCAAATGATGGCCGACCTTGATGCGATCGCCAAAGAACGAGCCGATGTCACCGACGAACTGCAGCGCATCGCAGCGGAAGCAGAAGCCGCCCGTCGTGCAGAACGAGTGAAAACATGTCCCGAGTGCGGAGGTGAAGTCGGCATCGATGCGAAGTTCTGCATGCATTGCGGTTATCCGATGCCTATCGACGTTCAGCCCGAGCCTGCTGCGGCCGTATCGACTGAAGCAGAAAGCGGCAATGCGCCAGCTGCCGAAAAGGCAGCTCAAAGTGAGGTCGAGGTAACCGAGGGTGCGTCCTCAAGCGAGACTTCCGATGCGCCAAAAGCCGAGGCCAATGCCGCGAGCGAGCGCAAAGCCGAATAGGAGCCGCTCAAGGTTTTGCCATTCTGCAGAACCGCCATTCCAAATGCCGAAACACTAACGTTTGGTCTCTTGGCTTAGGAAGCAAAAACGCAGGTCATATGACCTGCGTTTTTTGATTAATTCAAAGAGGCCGCTTTTTTAGCAAACGCCCTGGGCAATCATGGCGTCGGCGACTTTTTCAAAGCCAGCGATATTGGCACCCATGACGAAGTTGCCTTCGTGGCCATATTTCTTGGCGGTGTCGTCAACATTGTGGAACATACCGCGCATGAGCTGCTCGAGCTTGCCGTCGACCTCCTCGAAGCTCCAAGAAAGATGTTCGGCATTCTGGCTCATCTCGAGACCAGATACGAGCACGCCGCCCGCATTTGCTGCCTTACCAGGCATGAATGCAACACCATTCTCGAGGAAGTAATTGGTCGCCTCGATGGTGGACGGCATATTGGCGCCCTCACCTACGACCTTGCAGCCATTGGCCACAAGCGCCTGAGCATCTTCGAGGAGCAGGGTATTTTCGCGTGCGCACGGAAGCGCGATGTCGCAAGGAAGCTGCCATACGCCACGGCCGTCCTCAGCATGCCAAATGGCATTCGGGCGCTCGTCGAGATACATGGCAAGAGTAACGCCCTTGTCGTGACCAGAACGTTTCTTGTTGTAAACGTTCTCGAGCACCTTGTAGTCGATGCCCTCGGGATCTTCGACCCAACCATGGGTGTCGGAGCACGCAAGCACCTTGCCGCCGAGTTGAGAAACCTTCTGAACAGCGTAAATCGCAACGTTGCCGGAACCATGAACGACGACATTCTTGCCCTCGAACGAATCGCCGTTCGACTTCAGATATTCGTCAACGAAGTACACCAGGCCATAGCCCGTGGCCTCGGTGCGAGCGAGCGAGCCGCCAAACGAGAGGCCTTTGCCAGTAAGAACGCCGGTCCATTCGTTGCGAATGCGCTTATACTGGCCAAACATATAGGCAACTTCGCGGCCGCCAACGCCCAAGTCACCCGCAGGAACGTCGGTGTTAGGTCCGATGTGGCGGCACAGCTCAGTCATGAACGACTGGCAGAAATGCATGATTTCGTTATTCGACTTGCCCTTGGGGTCGAAGTCGGAACCACCTTTGCCGCCACCCATGGGAAGCGTGGTAAGGCTGTTTTTAAGAATCTGCTCCAGGCCCAGGAACTTCAGCATGCCGAGCGTAACCGTGGGGTTGAAGCGAAGGCCGCCCTTGTAGGGGCCAATGGCGGAGTTGAACTCAACGCGATAGCCGCGATTGACTTGGACCTTTCCAGAATCATCGACCCAAGGCACTCGGAACATGACGACGCGCTCAGGCTCGACAAAACGCTCGAGCAGAGCGTTCTCTTCATATTCGGGATGAGCATCAAGTGCGGGGCCAAGCGTGCTCAGGATTTCTGTGGCTGCCTGGATGAATTCGGGCTGGTCGGCATTCTTGGCCTTAAGCTCTTCAAGGATTCGTTCGGCGTAGGACATGCAATTCTCCTTTACGCAATACTAATGCGGGTCGGCCAAGGCCGTGGGACGCCTAATGCGTCTCCCCTTCTGATGAGGTTAGCATACGTGGCGCGTGTTTCGTGAATGTTACGCATTGCGAGAAAGTTTCGAGCGCAGTAAAAATATCGAATATTCCTACCGTTTGCCCCATGAGCAATACCGCTTAAGAAAAACGGCCAGAGTCTTGCGTGTCGCGCAGAGCTCTGGCCATTTCAAGGCTATATAGCAAGCAAGCGTTTATTGAACCCCAGAGCTGCCAAACCCGCCGCAGCCCCGTTCGGTTTCGTCGAGTGCGTCAACAACGCTCCATTCGACGTTTTCAACCTTCTGGATGACAAGTTGGGCGATTCGATCGCCCGGTGCGACTTCAAAAACTGAATGGGCGTCAAGATTGATAAGCGCAACTTTGAGTTCACCGCGATAGTGGCTATCGATAAGGCCCGGAGTGTTGAGCACGGTAACGCCCTGCTTAATGGCGAGACCGCTACGTGGCTGAACGAAGCCCGCATACCCTTCGGGGATCGCAATCGCGAGACCCGTGGGAACAAGCGCGCGCTCAAATGGGGCAAGTGACATAGATTCTACGGCACGCAAGTCAACACCGGCGTCACCAGGATACGCATACGATGGAATTACCGCATCATCACGTAGTTTGGTAATGGGAATAGCGAGAGAAGCCATTTTGCCAACTTTCCTATTGTTCATGCAACGCATATAAAGCAAACCGGAGTTCGCTACTGAAGGCCTTCGAGTGCTTCGCGGAACTCTTCAACAGTTTGAAAATCTTTATAGACGCTCGCGAATCGGATATAGGCAACGTCATCAAGACCGCGCAGATGTTCAAGAACGATATCGCCAAGATCTTTCGATTTGATCTCAAGGCGGCCTGCGGCACGAAGCTCGGCTTCAATGTCGTCGATAATTTCCGCTTTCTTTTCGTTCGGGATATTTGGACGTTTAGCGCACGCGATGCTAATGCCGCGATAAAGCTTCTCGCGATCAAAAACTTGCGTCGTACCATCAGATTTCACAACGATAATCGGGTTATCGCCGAGGCGTTCATAGGTCGTAAAACGGTTTCCGCATTTTAGGCATTCGCGACGACGGCGAATAGAGTTGAACTCATCGGAAGGACGAGAATCAACGACTTTGGATTCGGGGTGGCCACAAACGGGGCAGCGCATATGCCCTCCAATCATACCCACCTCGCACAGAGCGAAGCAAGCGTACGAGTCGACAATATGCGGTTTATGATACACGCTTGAAGCGAATGCCGCCGAAACGAAAAAGAATATACACGATAAGAAAGAGAGCTCGGCAAACCGAAAAATCCGAATTGGCTCACAGCAAAGTCGCATACAGCGCCTAGCAATTGAGCATACGAGAAAACGCATTGTCGCAATGCTTATCGCGTATGCAGCGCCGCGCCGTCGCTTAATGCAGCAAAAGCGACGGCGGGCAAAGATTAAGCTAAATCACGATAATGAAAAGCGCGGCAAGAAAAGCAAGAAAACCAGCGGCGGTAAGCTTCGAAAACGAAGGCGCGGCCTTAATCAACGTATGGTCAGCGACGGTTTCGCTGCTTGGGTCAAGGAGTTCGAACGCGCCAAGAGCGCGTACCGAAAATGCAAGATCGTCGCGGAACGTTGCCGTTGAAGCGCTTTGGACATGAGAGGCGCACGCGCGGGCATCCCCTTCGCTGCGACGCGTTGCTCCCTGCGCAATTGCTCCAGAGGCATGGACGGAACGACGGTCAATCGAAATGATGCGAGCCCCATGTTCGATTTTGCGCGCAGCGGTGCCATCAAAGAAATCGGCCTGATCATATGAGGGGTAAGCGGATTTTGTGCTGTTGGCAACCGTTTTCATGGCAACTCCTTCGAATAGCACTTGCAACGAACCTTTGTTCGTGGTTATAATAAATCGCACAAAAGTTCGTGTCAATGATTTTTCAAACATTTGTTCGACAGGAGTTCGCATGGGCGCCGAAGAGGTCAAGAACACCAAGAAAATAACGAAGAAGCAAAAGGCTGTGCTTGATTTCATCGAACAGCAAATCGATGAAACGGGCATTGCTCCTACGGTTCGCGATATTTGCGACGGATTAGGCCTTTCCTCGCCTTCTACCGTTCATGTGCATTTGAAAACGCTTGAAGAAAAGGGCTATATCCACCGTGACCCTTTGAAATCTCGATGCATTACCATCGTTGGCCGTGATCAAAAGCCGAAAGAGCCCGAGCTTGAGCCAGTCGGTACTGGGGCGTTTTCCGATGTTGTCTCGCTTCCCGTTGTTGGCAATGTTGCCGCGGGTTTGCCCATTCTTGCCGAGCAGAACGTAACGGAAACCATTCCCCTGCCCGTCGAAATCGTGGGAGATTCAAGCTCGTTCCTCTTGAAGGTGCGCGGCGATTCCATGATCGAAATCGGCATCAACGATGGCGATTATGTTGCCGTGAAAGAACAGCCCACCTGCAACAACGGCGATATCGTCGTCGCCATCGTCGACGATGGTGCAACGGTGAAGCGCTTCTATAAAGAAAAGGGTCACGTGCGTTTGCAACCCGAAAACTCATCAATGGAGCCCATCATTGTGCGCGAAAATGTCTCCATCGCAGGTAAAGTCGTCGCAGTATTCCGTCGTCTTTAAATAACCGCAACCTTAACTCTTAGCAAGAACTACGCAGGCCCCCGGTGCTCCGTTGTCCAACGAAGTACCGGGGGCCTTACATTTCTCACAAGGTCTTATAGGGCTCAAATTGCCTCAATAAATCGCGAGGAACACGAACCGTGAGATTCGCTCCATTTTCATCAAACGCCTCAGCAATGATGGTGCATTTCGAGTGAGCGAGCGATACCAAATCGCCGCGTGAGAACGGCACAACGACATTCATTGTTTCTTCCGCAGCCGTAGCGGCGCGCGCGATAGCCTCAATAAGCTCGTCGCACCCCTGCCCTGTCGCCGCCGACACGAACACCGCACCGGGATGCAAGCGAGCAAGCGCCGTTGTCTGCGCGTCATCGACCAAATCGATTTTATTGAACACCGTGATGCGCGGAATGGTTTGCGCATCGATTTGCTGCAGCGTTTCCTCGACGGCTTTCATTTGCATTTCGCGTTCGGGCGACGACGCATCGATCACATGCAGCACCAAATCAGCGCCGCGAATTTCGTCGAGCGTGCTCTTGAACGCCTCGACGAGCGTCGTCGGAAGCTTTTGGATGAAGCCAACGGTATCGGTGAGCGTGACCTCGCGGCCTTCAGGTAACACAAGCTTGCGCGTGGTTGAATCAAGCGTGGCGAACAGCTTGTCGTATGAAAGCACGTCTGCGCCGGCAAGGCGGTTTATCAGGCTCGATTTGCCCGCATTCGTGTAGCCAGCCTCGGCGATTTTGAATACGCCCGATGCGTAGCGCGCGCTTCGCTGCGTTTCGCGCATGCGCGAAACCTGCTCGAGCTCGTGGCGAATGGAAGTGATGCGCTTGCGTACCATGCGACGGTCGACCTCAAGCTGGCTTTCGCCCTCGCCGAAGCGCGAGCCCACGCCGCCGCCCATGCGGTTGCTCGCCAAGTGCGCCCACATGCCGCGCAAGCGTGGCAGCAGATACTGGTTTTGCGCCAGACGCACCTGCAGGCGACCTTCTTTCGTGGTGGCATGCAGCGCGAAAATGTCAAGAATGAGCGCCGTTCGGTCAATGACCTTCACATCTTTCGGCACCGTTTTTTCAAGATTGCTTTGCTGCGACGGCGTAAGCTCATCGTCGAAAATCACGATATCGGCTGCATACGCATGGCACATTTCGGTGATTTCTTCCGCCTTGCCCGACCCGACGAATGTGCGCGGGTTCGGCGCATCGAGCTTTTGGTAGGTGGTCGCAACCACTTCAGCACCCGCCGTGTCGGTCAAACGCGCGAGCTCTTCAAGAGATGACGTGAGCGTTGAGGCATCGTCGCCTTTGAGTTGAATGCCAACGAGAATGGCGCGTTCGCAACCCTCGTCCATCGTAGAAAGTGAATCGGCGAAAGACACGCAGGCCTCCTAGAGCAACTGTTGAATTTCATCGGCCATGCGCGCTACGTCGCCATCGTCTGCAGCGACCCAACGCACCCGTTCGTCATGACGCCACCATGAACGCTGACGTTTCGCATAGCGCCTCGTAGCAAGCTTGATGGCTTCAGAGGCTTCTTCCATGGAACAACGGCCTTCGAGCGCGGCGACAACTTCTTTATATCCAATAGCCTCACGGGCCGTGAGCGCCTCGGTGAAGCCTTGGTCGCATAATGCGCGAACCTCATCGACAAGCCCCGCTTCGAACATGCCATCAACACGCTCGTTAATGCGTTTTTTCAAAAGCTCAGGGTCAACCGAAAGCCCGAAAAAGAGCGCAGGCACCGCCTGACCGAGCGTCGCAAGCCCTTCATGTTGCGAGGCGTATGAAACGCCGTCGAGCTCGAGCATCTCGAGAGCGCGCAACACGCGTTTGGAGTTATTAGGATGAATGATGGCGGCGCTTTCCGCATCACGTTCGTCGAGCGCATCCCAAAGAGCCTGGGAGCCATGCTCCTCCAGAAACGCAGCCCACTTCTCGCGCACGGGATTGCCTACCTGCTCGCCCGATGCGAAATCATAGTCATCGATCGCGGCCCGCACATAGAACCCCGTGCCGCCCGCAAGCACACTGCGCTTTCCGCGTACTTCGATATCGGCAAAACAGCTTCGCGCATATTCCTGAAACAGAGACGCGGAATACGCCTCACCTGGCTCGCGAATGTCGAACCCCCAGTGCGGAACGAGTCGTTCCCACTCAGGCAACTTGCCTGTTCCGATGTCCATGCCTTTGTAAATTTGCATGGAATCGGCTGAGATTACTTCCCCGTTCATGCGACATGCGATTTCCTGGGCGACATCGGTTTTACCCGACGCAGTGGGCCCAACAATCACGATTACAGGATTCGAGAGCTCCAAACGGCGTTCGACCGCGCTATTCAGCATCGACGACCTCGCCCGACAGATACCAGGTGAGAGACTCGTCGATGCGAACCTTCACAATGGTGCCCTCGAGCTCGTCGATAGTTTTGCCGGCGGGAATGGGAGCATGCACGGTCACATTATGGGGGCTTCGGCCTGCAAGCACGTCTTCATCACGCTTTGATGTACCCTCGACGAGCACGTCAAGAACGCGCCCTGCGAAACGCTGGTTTTGCTCATGCGCGCCTTCTTGCACGATATCGACAAGCTCGTCAAAACGACGTTGAATGGTTTCACGCGACGTGGGGTCTTCCATTTTGGCAGCAGGCGTGCCTTCGCGCTTCGAATAGATGAATGTGAACACCTGGCCATAGCCCACCTCGCGCACAAGGTTTGCCGTCGCTTGGAAATCTTCTTCGGTTTCGCCCGGGAAGCCCACGATGATGTCGGTGGAGAGGGCGACATCGGGGTTCGCCTCGCGCACTTTTCGCACCAAATCAAGATAGTGCTCAGCGGTATAGCGACGATTCATGGCCTTCAGCACGCGATCGCTACCCGATTGAACGGGAAGGTGCAGGGCGGGCATGAGGTTGGGCAATTCGCCGAATAACGCAATAACCTCATCGGTAAGGTCTTTGGGGTGCGACGTGGCGAAGCGAATGCGCTCCACGCCCGTCGCCGACACGGCTCGCAACACATCGGCGAAGCGAGGCTCGCCGTACAGATCGCGGCCATAGGAATTCACGTTCTGGCCTAGCAGCGTAATTTCCTTCACGCCGTCGTTGACAAGGGCCTGCGCTTCCGCCGCGACATCTTCAATGGTGCGCGACTTTTCGCGACCGCGCACGTAAGGAACGATGCAATAGGTGCAGAAATTATTGCAACCCGAGGTAATAGGCAACCATGCGGCCCACGTATGCACGCGTTTGCTCGGCAGATCGGTGGCGAATTTTTCGCTCGCCTCATATACTTCGGCCTGATGGCCTTTGCCGACGAGCACCGATTCAATGAGGCGTGGCAAGCGATCGATATTCTGTGTGCCGAACACGACGTCGACATGCGGAAGCTTTTCCATGAGCTTCGCGCCATCGCGCTGGCCGATGCATCCGCCAATGCACACGATGCGCTTATCGAGCTTGCTTCCCTGTGGAAGCGGAATGTTCTTCATCGAAGCGACCTGGCCCATAAGGCGCGTATCGGCGGCTTCGCGTACGCAGCACGTCACGAATACGACGATTTCAGACTCTTCGAGCTCAGGTACCTGAATCGCGCCGAGCGATTCGAGCATGCCTGCGATTCGCTCGGAATCGTGTTCGTTCATTTGACAGCCAAAAACTTGCAGGAAAAAGGTTTTATCGGAAATTGGAGACAGCATACAGCGAGCTACCACTTTCTACTGAGGTCAGATGTTCGGAAAATTACGAGCGACGTTCAACATTGAAGCGAATAGCGGTGCGATACTCGCCATCAATCACGATGTCGGCAAACGAAGGCGCACAAACGATTTCGATGCCGATGGGCGACAGAAAACCACGAGAAATCGCAATGGCTTTTACCGCCTGGTTCACCGCACCCGCGCCGACCGATTGAATTTCTACGCACGAACCGTCTTTAATCATGCCGGCAATAGCGCCAGCGACCGATGCGGGTGACGATTTCGACGATACTTTCAAGCAGCCTGCATGCTGCCCGTTTTCAAAATGCTCTGGCATGTGCGTCCTTCTACGATGTTTAGAGTGCGTTATGTTGTGTCTATGCCTTATGGGCTCAAGCATCTTTTTATCTGAGCAATTGTACCTCATAGAGCTACTGAACTGCGCATGAGCACGTTCGAGCCACATTACTCACACGCAGGAAGAAGCAGTTCGCACGGCAGCACTCCCCAAAGCCGCCCTAGAGCTTGGAAAGGGGAAATATCACATGCACGCCATCGGCCGTTATTCGTATGGAAGGCTCAACATTGGATTCAAGATAGTATGACTCGGCGAGCTCGCAATACGCCTTCTTCAAGGAAGAAGTGAAAGCATCCATGTCATCTGGCGCGATTTTAAGTCCCCTGAAGTCGCGATTCGTGGAATTATTCGACTTGACGCCCTTTTTCGGTGATTCCTCGTCACGTTCGCGCACGCGATCTAACGTTTCGAGAAACGGGGTAAGCGGAGCTATCTCCCCCGCAAGAATACGATGTGCGCTGCGCGTAGACATGGCAATACCAATATCGCGAGCGGCATTGACCAGTGAAGCTGCGTCGCGCATCAGACCAAGTCTTTTTATGGGCGCAGCAGTGCTCGCGGGGTTGTTCGGACAAAGGAATTGCCGCCCGAATGCGTACATTGTCGCCGCAGAGTCAATGATGCTCCCAAGATACAGCGTGCATACGTCTCGATTCGCAAGCGCGAATTCCGATGCAGTATTTAGAATGTTATGCGGACCTGAGCCGACGGTCCATGTTCCGTCGCTCTGCTTCACAAGCGACGGCGGCGTGCTTTGGTCGCTTTTCTCAGGCGTTTTCGAACAATCGAACTCAACAAGGAAGATACTGCCTTTGCCCTCAACGGAGGCAATGCATTCAGCGCGCTCGGCGTTTTCACGAACGGAATAAAGAGCCATGCCGCGTCCGTGCACGCCCCACTCGTCCATGGTCATTGAATTGAGCTTCGAGGTAACACGCGGCTCGAATATTCGATCGCGCAACCGTTCGGGAACGCCGTCGCCGTCGTCGGCCACGATAATGCGACGAGCATCCCCTGAACGGGACGTTCCCATAATAATGGTGCGCGCATGGGCGTCGCGCGCGTTGCGAAGCATTTCAATCACCGCATCTTCGACGCAGCGGATGTCTTGTTTGGCCTGCCGTCGCTCTGCTTCAGACACACGGAGTCGAACGAAACCATCTCCGAGGTCGTCCTCAACGCGAAGCCTCGTGCCAGCAGGCGTGGAATCAAGAAATGCAGCAAGCGTTTCGGAATCGGACATTCTTCCACCCTTCGTACAAGAGTCGCACGGCTCCATCGCTCGTACGGAATACAAAAAAGAGGCGCCATGCGGCGCCTCTTTTACATTCGAGATTATTTCGCATAGTCGACGGCGCGGCTTTCGCGGATGACAACCACTTTAACCTGGCCGGGATACTGCATTTCATCCTCGATTTGCTTGGCAATGTCATGCGCCAAAACAACGGCAGCAGCTTCATCGACCATCTCGGGAACAACCATAACGCGGATTTCGCGACCCGCCTGCATGGCGTACGTACGCTCAACGCCCTTATGGGCATTCGCGATTTCCTCGAACTTCTCAAGACGCTTTACGTAACTTTCGAGGCTTTCTTTGCGAGCGCCAGGGCGAGCGGCGGAAACGGCATCGGCGGCTTGGACCAAAACATCGAGCACGCTATTCGGCTCGACATCGGCATGGTGCGCCTCAATCGCGTGAACGATTTCGGGCCTTTCACCGAAGCGACGAGCAAGGTCGGCACCGATAACGGCATGGGGTCCCTCGACTTCATGGTCGACAGCTTTGCCGAGGTCATGAAGCAGACCCGCGCGCTTAGCAGGAACAGGATCAAGGCCGAGCTCAGAAGCCATAACGCCGCACAGGTACGCGACCTCGAGCGAATGGTTCAGGACGCTTTGGCCAAACGAGGTGCGGAATCGAAGGCGACCAAGCGTGCGAACAAGCTCAGGGTGCAAGTCATGAATGCCAACGTCGAACGTCGCCTGCTCACCAGCCTCTTGAATTTGCTGGTTCACGAGCTTTTCAGCCTTCGCGTACATCTCTTCGATGCGGGCAGGGTGAATGCGGCCGTCGGCAATGAGGTTTTCCATGGTAACGCGGCCAATCTCGCGACGAACGGGATCGAAACACGAAATGGTAACGCACTCAGGAGTATCGTCGATGAGCAAATTCACGCCCGTAAGCTGCTCGAAGCTGCGAATATTGCGGCCCTCGCGGCCAATGATGCGGCCCTTCAGATCGTCGGAGGGAATGTGAATGGTTTTCACCGTGGTTTCAGCCGTGTGATCGGCAGCGACGCGCTGAATAGCGAGGCTCAAGATCTCACGCGACTTCTTATCGGCTTCGGCCTTGGTGCGCTGCTCTGCCTCGCGAATAATGGCGGCGCTTTCATGCGTAACCTCATCGCGAAGGTTGTCGAGCAGCTCCTTCTTCGCTTCTTCAGGAGTCATGCCGGCGACATGCTCGAGGCGCACATTCACTTCCTGAATGGCGCTGTTCAAATCGCGCTCGCGACGCTCAACCTGGCCTTGCATGGAAGAGAGCTGATGCTCGCGGGCATCGAGGCTCTCGACGCGGCGGTCGACAGACTCCTCACGCTGAGAAACGCGATTTTCAGCTGCACGAACTTCCTTCATGCGCTCTTTGTGCTCAGCTTGAGCTTCCTGCTTCATTTTGAACACTTCATCTTTAGCTTCAACCACAGCCTCACGACGCATGGTTTCCGCTTGGCGCTTCGCCTCAGATACCACCTGTTCAGCCTCTTCATGGGCGCGCTTGGTGGACGAATTTGCGACGTAGCGGGTAATAAAATAGCCACCGGCGATGCCAACGGCCAAGCCGACGATCAAAAGTGCGATTTCCATCGGCCTCCCCTTTCTTCTAATTTCATATACGAAGACAGGCTGCCGGCAAAGAAAATGCCGGGCATATGCCTGGCATGAGTGAATACACAACAGTAGCGCTAACGCCGAGAAAAGAATCGGCTATGCAATTGTTATATATCGAGAAAGTGCCTTATGGGCACTAATGCACTCAAGCCCTTTCATGATACACCGTGCTCGAGCGTTTTCCGTCCACCGTTTTGAAATAAATCGCACACGGTCCTAATTCTCCTCCATAAAACGACGAGTCGCCGCACTCGCAACCGACGTAGAGTAGCCCTTCGTTACAAGTTTGCGATACGCGGAGGCCTGAATATTTTTAGACCGCGGCGGCTTTCGGCGCAAAAGCGCGAGTGCGCGCTCGACTTCATGCTCGTCGCTCGACTCGCACCCAAACGAACAACCAACGACGCCATCTTCAGCATTGGCGTTAACGCGGAACGGATCGAAATCGTCGACAGAAAAGAACTCTTCTGGCCACCCTGGAATGTCGGTTGCGGCAATTCCTGCCCTTTCGAGCTCGTCTTCTATACCCTTGCGCCCACGCCCTTGGGAGACGCGCGTACGAATAAGCACGGCTCCATAGCGCGCATCGTCAATAAGGCCGCAATCGAGAGCACGCCGCACAGCCGATTCCGCCACTTCTTGCGAGAACCCGTCGCGTACAAGCCGATCGATGAGCTCACGAGAACCGCGCTCTCGTGCGCAGGCAAGGCGAGTGACTTTTTCAAAAGCCCTTGTTTCGTCTTCGGTGCGTTTAGCCGCGATTGGCTCAAGGCTCAACGATGTTTTCTGCAAACGCAATTGACTGCGAGATTTCGAGTGGAGCCCATTTTGATCGAGCAAACCGAAACAGGCGCCGTGCGACTTACGAGCTGTGCATGCCTCTTGCCCCGCGTCGTCGGCGTCAAGCGAAGACATGTCACGGAAACGAGTTTGGGGTTTCGTCACCCCTTGATCTGTACCGCCAACGGTGTACAAAAGTTCATCGTTGATGCGGGTTTGAGATTTCTTCAAAAGCTCTTCTGCATATTGTTTATCGATATACGGCATATCGGCCCCAATCGCCACGATAAAGAAAACGCCCGCTTTGCCATGGGCAAAAAAACGGGCGCGAAAAGACTTATTCCTCGGTTTCGCTGAAAGGCTTGACCGTGGGAATCTCGAAATGGTCTCGAACCTTTTGCTCGATTTCGTCGCGAACATCGGGATGGGTGCGCAGCATTTCCTTCGCAGCTTCACGGCCCTGGCCCAGACGATCTTCGCCATAGGTGTACCAAGCACCACTCTTTTTCACCACGCCAGCCTCGACGCCCATATCTACAATGCAGCCCTCACGAGAGATGCCCTGGCCATACATGATGTCGAACTCGGCCTGCCTAAACGGAGGCGCAACCTTGTTCTTCACGACCTTGGCGCGCACGCGGTTGCCCACAGGATCGTTGGTCTTATTCTTGAGCGTTTCGATTCGACGAATGTCGATGCGAACGCTCGAGAAGAACTTGAGGGCGCGGCCGCCCGTCGTGGTTTCGGGATTGCCGAACATCACGCCGATTTTTTCACGCAGCTGATTAATGAAGATGCACGTGGTATTTGACTTCGAAAGAGAACCGGCGAGCTTGCGAAGTGCCTGAGACATAAGACGAGCCTGAAGGCCAACGCTCGAGTCGCCGATTTCACCTTCGATTTCGGCTTTAGGAACCAAAGCGGCTACGGAGTCGATGACAATACAGTCGATAGCATTGGAGCGAACGAGCATATCGCAGATTTCCAAGCCCTGCTCACCCGTGTCGGGCTGAGAGATGAGCACCTCGTCGATATCGACGCCCAGGCGCGCGGCATACGTTGGATCAAGGGCATGCTCGGCGTCGATAAAGGCGACAACACCACCAAGCGCTTGCGCCTCGGCGAGGATTTGCAATGCAAGCGTCGTTTTACCGCTGGATTCAGGACCGTAAATCTCAACAATGCGACCACGCGGAACGCCGCCAATGCCGAGCGCCGCATCGAGCGGCAAAGCGCCCGTAGGAATAGCAGCAACCTCAAGGTGTTCAGCATTGCTTCCAAGCTTCATGATGGCGCCCTTGCCAAACTTCTTCTCGATTTGTTCAGTCGTGAGCTCGAGCATTTTATCTTTGTTTTGAGTCTGAGCCATTGCATCTCCTTGCCGCCGGCATAGCCGGTTTATGTACCGCGCTCATTATTACGAACAGATGTTCTTACGTCAAGTACGATGTCAAAATAATTCGCATCGACGTGAAAGAAACCGTTGAATGCATTCAAGCACGATAACCTTGCCAAAATCTTGCCCGAATGCCGCATTTTTAAAAACGAAATATCGCCTATTTCCACCGGTTTCCCTTGAAGGTTCCTTTGCGTTTCCCTCGGTTTCCTCGCAAAATGCCCTCCGAAATACCGCGTTTTGCCCATGACGGCAAGGCGCTACAGCGCTTCAAGAATCATTTCAAGTGCTGCCTGGGTCGCTTGCGCTCGCACATTTTCGCGATTGCCCTTGAAATGGAATTCCTTCGCAAATGCCTTACCGTTGGAAGAGATGCCAATCCATACCGTGCCCACCGGCTTCCCGGGTTCTTCGCCACCGGGACCCGCAATGCCCGTAACGGAGCATGCCACATCAGCGCCGAGTTCGGATGCGGCACCGCGCGCCATGGCTACGGCAACGTCTTCACACACGGCGCTACCATCGACGAACGCATTTTCAGGGACGTCAAGGCTCTTCATTTTCACGTCGTTGACATAGCTCACCACGCCGCCGCGCACTACAGCCGAAGACCCTGGCACCTCGGTGAGCGATGCGGCAATAAGACCACCCGTACAGCTTTCGGCCGTTGCGACTGTCGCTTTAGTCGCCAGCGCCTTCTGAACAACGGCACGCGCCGCGTCAACGCGAATCTCGTTCTCGAAGCCATCTTCGGCCTGCGCGGCAAGGTCGTCATTGTTTACAACGCGCACGCGGCGGCCTTTGGGCTTAAAGCCAATAAGATGGCGAGCCTTCCAAATGTAGTCGGCCATGGAGATAATTGTGAGCACGAGGGCAGCCGCCATGACAAGCCAGCTCAAAATATAAAGCGCGACGTTGAGCTCATGCGAAAGCATACCCGTGATCGCGGGGCTCTCCTTCACAACGAACAGAACGATGGCGATCATTTGGAATACCGTTTTGAACTTGCCGTACCACGAGGCGGCGATAACCTCCCCCTTGCTTGCGGCAACCATGCGCACGCCGCTCACGATGAATTCGCGAGCAACGATAATAAGCACGGGCCAACTTGGCAGCGACCCCAGTTCAATAAGCACAAGCAGCGCCGCAACGACGAGCACTTTGTCGGCCAAAGGATCCATGAATTTGCCGAAGTCGGTAACTTCGCCTCGAGAACGAGCGAGGTATCCATCAAGCCAGTCGGTGCACGAGATCACGACAAAGATAATCGCGGCAATCCACGCCTTCCAGGGATTGAGGAACGCAAGTCCCATTGCGTCGGGCCATGGGCTAATAAGCGCTACGACAAAGACGGGTACCAAGCAGATGCGAATCATGGTTACGACATTCGCGGGGGTAAGAATCTTATCAACCGTGCCCTGGCCCGCGGGCGTCGGCTTGCCAGAAGCGTAGGATTCCTTCGAATCATGAGCCATGAACGACATCGCCTTCCATCTCGTACACAAGCGTATCGGTTATGCGAACACGCACAATGTCGCCAACTTCGCCTTCTTCCAAATACACCACACCATCAACCTCGGGCGCCTGGCACATTGAGCGACCGTAGAGCTGGCCGTCTTCCTCGCGCCCAAGCACGAGCACGTCCATCTCCTGCCCGATGCGCGCCGAAACGTGGGCCTCGCCAATAGCGTCTGAAATATCGCGCAGGCTTTGAGCACGCTCGATTTTGACGGCCTCATCGATTTGGCCATCCATCTCAGCGGCGCGGGTGCCTTCTTCCTGCGAATACGGGAAAACGCCGACGTAATCGAACTCGACCTCTTCGAGGAAGTTCTGAAGCACGTCGAAATCGATATCGGTCTCGCCCGGGAAACCGGCGATGAGCGTGGTGCGCAGCGTAATGCCGGGAACGCGTTCACGAATGCGCGCAACGAGCTCGCGATGGGAGTTTTCGTCGCCACGACGGTTCATCGCACGAAGCACAGGCTTGCTCGCATGCTGAAGCGGCATATCGAGATACTTGCAAACGTTCGGCTTCGATGCGATAGCATCGAGCAACTCATCGCTTACGCCCTGAGGCTCAATGTACATAAGACGGAACCACGTTTGGGGGAACTCGTCGGCAAGCGTTGCAAGAAGCGCGGCGGTGTTGGAAGGCTCATCGAAATCTTCGCCCCAGCGGCCCGTATCTTGAGCGATAAGCGTAATTTCGCGCACGCCCGCCTCGACGCGCTCGGCGACTGAAGCGCGTACCGTTTCAAGCGGGAAGCTGTGATAGCGACCGCGAATGTACGGAATAGCGCAGAACGAGCAGAAGCGATCGCAGCCGTCTGAGATTTTCACATACGACGCGGGGGACGCCGCCCATGGCGATTGGGCGTCGGCAGTCATCGACGCGTGAGGCGCCGCATCGCCCAGCACGCCCGCAAGAACCTCGACGATGTCGTCTTCTTTGCTGCATGGCACGAACGCCTGCGCCTCGCCAAGCTCGCTCGCCAAATCGTCGCCGTATCGCGCAGGCATGCAGCCCGCCACGACGAGTTTAGCGGACCCCTCGATGAAGTTCGGCAGGTCGCATACCTCAAAAATAGCCTCGAGGCTCTCTTCGGTTGCCGCCTGGATGAACGAGCACGTATTCACGACCACGACGTCGGCCGTTGATGCATCATCACACACCTCGTAGCCGGCCGCAGTCAGTCGTTTCGTCATCTCGGCGGTGTCAACTTCATTTTTGGCGCAACCAAGCGTCACGAAACAAACGCGCGGCGCGCTCTGAGCCAAAACATTCACGTCAATGTTAGACATGCGAATACCCTTTAGCGTTATCGATAGTTCACGTATTGCAGAGGCTGGCCATAATCTTGGCCCTTCAAAAAGGCAATAACCTCTTGCAGCGTGTCGCGCGAAGCCGAAGAAACGCGCAACTTATCGCCCTCGATAGTAACTTTGCACTTGAGCTTCGTGCCGCGAATATCCTTCGAGATTTTGCTCGCGGTTTCCTTGTCGATGCCTTCGATAATCTCGGCAGTGCGACGAACGCTCTGACCAGCGGCAGGCACAATGTCGCCCCATTTCACAGCGGAAAGGTCGACGCCGCGCTTGATGAGCTTGCTGCCGATGACGTCGATAACCTGCTTGGCGACGAATTCCGCCGGGGCGGCGACGGTCAATTTGCGGCCACCTTTATCAAGGGTGATTTCCGCACCGGAGTCTTTGAGGTCATAACGCTGGGCGATTTCTCGTTTCGCCTGGCCATACGCATTATCGACTTCTTGCATGTCGACGGTGGAAACAACGTCGAAACTGGATTCTTTTGCCATGGTATCCCTTTCTAAAACAAGAGGTAAGTACTAGCCTTCAGTGGAGCTGGAAGTAGAGCTTGTAGAAGCGCTGTTCGACGAAGAAGAAGCGCTGCTCGTAGACGAGGCCGCATCGGGATGGGCCTCATTCCATGCCGCGAGAATGTCGCTGAAGTTCACCTCGTAGCGCAGAATGCCGTTCGTGACATACTGCGACAAATCAACTGCTTGCCCATCGACCGTCACGGTAAGCCCATCGTAGGGGCTCGCGACAATCGTGAGCGAATCGGTTACATCGTAGCTGTCAGACGCGCCGCCCGACAGATTTTCGGCAACCAAGCATGTGTTGCCTTCATAGATTTCGACATACGGCGTTTCGCCCTTCGCGACCGAGTACGCAACAACGGCCTTAGTGGGAGCGGTTTCAGTCTTTTTAGTCGTCGTCTCCGTGGTCGAATGCGAATCGGAACTTTCGGAATCGGAAGATGTATTCGACGAAGAGCCCGAAGGTGAAGATTCGGGAAGCCCCGTGATATTCATCGGCGTGCTTTGTTGGGCGCTCGACGTTGCTTTCGAGCCCACGCCATTCGCCAAGAAGGCGATAACGACGACGAGCAGCAAGATAATAATGCCAGCGATGAGAAACGGGAGCTTTTCGCCGATGCCCGATTTATTTCTTCCGAGGTTGCTTGGAGCGGCATACACGCTGATCGAGTGCTCTTCAGGAAGTGCCGAACGCCTCGATTGGCGCGGCATGTAGGTTTCCTTTTCTTCATCCTCGGAACGACGCAGTCTACGTGTAGAGCCCGCAGCCGCCGGATTCGAACGACGAGAAGAAGGACGTGCAGGAGCATCGTCCAAACGACGCGTGCGTTCAGGGCTATCGCCAGACGCCTGTTGACGCGTGAGGTTATACAGGCCCTGGCCATACGCATTGTATGAACCAACATGCACCGCTCCCGCGCGGCGGCTATGCGAAGTCGAGGGCGGGCGTTGTGCAATGGCGCGTTCGGCCGAGGACAATTCACGGGATTCGGCTGCGCCGCGATCGATATCGTCGAACAGGCCCGTATCAAACGACGAGCCGCCGAACGAACGCGACTGAGAAGGTCGCGACGATGGGTCAGTCGAACGAGAAGCCCTGCTCGATCGCTGTGAATCGAGCCCCAGGCGTCGCGCACGGTTCCGAGAGCTTTCCGCTTCAATCGCCGCATATTCGTTAGAGAGAGCGTCATCGCGAGACACGCGGTCTGCCGCAGCGGCACGCGCCTGCGAACGCTCGTCGGCATGAATTTCTTCACGCAAGCCATGGTGACGCCTGCCCGAAGGCATATCAAAACCAGTCGGGCGAATATTCTTGCGAGCTCGCTCAACTTGGTCTTGATATTGCTGCGACAAATAGGCGTCGACGAGATTTGTGGGATTAAGGCCAAGGTAGCGCGCGTACGCGTTGATCATATTGCGCGAATAGCCACGCGGGGGCATATTTGAAAGATCCCCAGCCTCAATAGACTCCAAAATATCAGGACGAATGCGGAGCTTGCGGGCGACGGACATTAAATCCTCGCCCGAGCGCTCGCGCGCCTCACGCAGAATATTGCCGAAATTCGATTCGTTCACTCTTACTCCTAGAATCCATCTTCCGCGGCGTCACGCGCCTCAAAAGCCTTCAAAGATTCAAGTTCCATTTCATCAACAAGCACGTCTCGGGGTTTGCTGCCGTTCGGCGGGCCCACAACGCCCTTCTCTTCTAGCATATCCATGATGCGCCCTGCGCGGGAATACCCAACGCTCAATTTGCGCTGAATGTTCGAAGTAGAGCCGAGGCCGCTCGCAACGACGATATCGGCGGCGTCCCACAAAAGCGGATCGTCGGCGCTCGAAGAGCCGCCGGAACCGTCGGGCATAGACGAACCAAGGCTGATCACGTTCGTTTGGAGGATCTCGCTATGGTATTCGGGCTCCCCCTGCGCCTTCAAATGGCTCACGACGGCTTCGATTTCCTCTTCGGAAACAAAACAACCCTGCAAACGTTGAGGTTTCGGCCATTCAGGCTTGCTGAACAGCATATCGCCCAACCCAATGAGGTTTTCAGCGCCGGGGGTATCGAGAATAACGCGAGAGTCAATGCCCGAAGCAACGTTGAAGGCGATGCGGTTCGTGATGTTCGCCTTGATAAGGCCTGTTACGACATTGGTCGACGGGCGCTGCGTAGCGACGATCATGTGGATGCCCGCCGCACGAGCAAGTTGCGCAATGCGGCTAATGGAGAGTTCGACCTCTTTGCCAACGTTCATCATGAGGTCGGCGAGCTCGTCGATGATGATGACGATATACGGCATCTTTTTCGGCCACTCGTCTTCGGGTTTTTCCTCATCATCGAGCTGCCCGCTTTCAACCTTCTTGTTGTATTGCGAAATATTGCGCACGCCCGCCTTCGACATGACTTTCAGACGGCGCTCCATTTCAGCCACGCCCCATGACAGAGCGCTCGCCGCTTCCTTGTTTTCGGTAACGACGGGCACGTACAAATGGGGGATGCCGTTATACGGGGTGAATTCAACGCGCTTCGGGTCAATCATGATGAAGCGAACCTCATCGGGCGTGGCACGCATGAGAATGGACATGATCATCGCGTTGATTGCGACCGACTTGCCCGAACCCGTGGTGCCGCCGATAAGCAAGTGCGGCATTTTTGCGAGGTCGACGACAATCGAATGGCCTTCGACATCTTTGCCGATAGCCATTTCAAGCGGTGCGCCATGGGCGTCTTTGAGCACGTCGCCCAATAGCACGTTCTGTCGCGTGCGATTCGGCACCTCGATGCCGACATGATTCGTTCCAGGAATGGGCGCGAAAATGCGCACACCGGGCGCCGCGAGCGCCAAGGCGATATCGTCGGTCAAGCTCATAATGCGGCTTACGCGCACGCCAGAAGGCAAGTCGACCTTGAACAGCGTGACCGTAGGGCCGGCAACCCAGCCGACAACCTGTGCCATGATGCTGAAATCTTCGAGGGTGTTTTGCAGCTCAGCGGCAAGCGTGCGAAGCTCAGCCTCGTCGGCTTCGGTAGCAACTTCGGTATGGCGAATGAGGCCAAACGCCGGCAAGGTGAAATCGCCGCGCGTCTCCCCTTCTTTATTAAACGCAGAATTATCGATTTTCTTAGCTTTAGCCGAACCCGCAGCACGCGTTTTCGACGCCCCAGACGCGGCGGAAACATCGCTCAAACGACGTGTCATCGGCTTTTCGGCAGCGCCCTCGTTCGAATCGGGCCGCAAAGCGTTGTCGACAGCCTCGGCTTCGTCTTCCCAAGGAAGCGGCTCACGCTTCGCTTTCAGCACCCGCGTTTTCGCAGAAGGCTCAGGAGAGCTGCAATCTGCCTGCTTTTTCATCCGAGAAGACGCGGGCTTCGCGCCGAGAAGTTGAGTGATGGCTTCGTCTTCGGCGGCACCGAGAGCATCACGGGCACCCTCGGCCGCATGCGCTACGCCCATGCCAGTGGCAAAACCAGCAGCCCCCGCCGCAGCACTTGAAACAGCGCTCACGACATCGTCGGCAGCGCCGAAAGCGTATTCAGCTGGCCAATAGGTGTCGACCGTGGGAACAGGAGCCTGGCCAGGACGACGGCCTTCGAGCAATTGCGTCGAAAGCGACTCCGATGCGCGGCGAGGGCGCGAAAGGTCACGAGGCACATGCACAGGCTCGGCACGACGAATGCGTGCTGGCGGCACCTCTCGTTGGGCCTCTTGCGCAGCCTTCGCAGCAGCAGCAGCTTCGCGTTCCTTTTTCGTCATGCCGAAGCCGGCAAGCAAGCCGCGCTCTTCGCGACGAGGGGCGCGAGCCTCGGGAGACTCGACCTGCACCTGAGGACGATTTTCGTCAAGCGCAGCATAGGGATTATCGTTCTCATCGGCAGCTTCGTAAGGAATGCCGGGAAGTTCGTCGTCTTCCGCATCGCGTGCGGCACGCAGGCGCGCATTGAATTGCGAACCCTTCTCGCGAAGCGACTCGAATGCGCCCGTAAGCGAAAAGCCGATAATGACGGCTCCGGCAAGCGCAACCCCGAGAAGGAGCACGATGCTCACGGCTTCGCCGAACAGCTGCAGAAGCGCCCATGCAATGCCAGAGCCAACGTAGCCACCACGCGAGGCAAGCACATTCGCGTCGAAAAGCACAGCGCCATTGGTTGAAGCACCAGGCGTAAGCAGCGAAAGGGCCGACATGAACGCAAAGAAGAGCATGGCAAGCCCCACGCCCAAGCGTAGAGGCAAATCGGCGCGATCGACGCGAACAATGAGGCTCGCGCCCACGATAACCAAAATGAACGGCAGCACATACGCGCCAATTCCGAGCGAAAGATGCAACGCGCTCGAAAGAGCGCTCGTCAGAAAGCCAGAAGGCTGCAATACAACGGCCAAGAAGAGCACGACGGCAAGCACGGCGACAATGACGCCGGCGATATCGCGCTTGGTGCGATCGTCGAAAATACGCGGCTCGCGATCGATTTCCTCAAAGGGGGCTTCCTCTTCGACGGCGCGTGCCCGCGCCCTGCCGCGAGACGGAGCATCTTTAAGCGCGACGCGATCTTCGGCGTCGTTCTTTCCCTTTTTCCTTTGGGCAGAAGCGCCTTTGGCGCTATTCGATTGTGCGGTGTTCTTCTTTGAACCGCGGGCCAATGGCGTGCTCCTTCAAATACTGCGTTTACGATGCATATAAATTCGGCAGCGGCCGAGTCGCCTGAAAGGCAACCCGGCCGAAATATTCATACGGCTTGCACTGACGTGCGAAACCTGAATTATAGCGCAGCGGAATGTTCATTCCGCGAAACGTTTACACCTCGATAATCGTCGCGATGACCATAGGACGCTGCTTTGTGCGGTCCCACAGAAGCGAATGCAAGGAATCGCGGCACGCCTTCTCAAGGTCTTTGCCCTTCACGCCGCGCTCAACGCTGCGACGCAGGGTGCATTTGACGCCGTCGGTCGCCTCGCGACGAAGCTCAGCAACATCGCCGCCCGTGATGCCGTGCATCTCGACGCGCACATTGCCCAAAATCTGGTGGCGCTTATGATCGACAGCGGCGCAAATGCAAGCAAAGCCGCAATTGGAAAGCGTCGTGCGCTCATCGAGCACGTCTTTCGAGGTATCGCCCACCGAAAGGCCGTCAACGTAGACGATGCCGTTTTCGACGGGCTCACCGAATTTAACGATGCCGTTCGTCATCTCGAGCGTATCGCCGTTTTCGCACATAAAGATATGGCTCGGGTCAACACCCGTGGCCTGAGCGAGATTCGCATGAGCGCGAAGATGCATCGACTCGCCATGCACCGGCATGAAGTACTTCGGCTGCACAATAGAAAGCACGAGCTTGAGCTCTTCTGCACTCGCGTGGCCCGACACGTGAACCATGGCGCGGTGCTTGTCCCACACATCGCAACCAATCTTGGAAAGCTGGTTCACGATGCGCGTAACAGCTTTCTCATTGCCAGGAACGGGCGTCGCGGAAATGATGACCGTGTCGCCTTCGTCAATCTGGATGGTCTTATGCTCGCCGTTCGCGATACGGGCAAGCGCCGAAAGCGGCTCGCCCTGGCTGCCCGTGCACATAATGACAACCTTCTCGGGCGGAATACCCTTCAGGTCATAGGCGTCGATAAGGTCGACGTCTTGAATCTTCAGATAGCCCAAGCGACGTGCGATATCGGTGTTTTGAATCATCGAACGGCCCGTGACCACGACTTTGCGGCCGCACGCGACAGCCGCATCGGCGATCTGCTGCAGGCGATGTATATGGCTTGCAAAGCTCGCGATAATGACGCGACCCTTGGCGTTCTCAATAATGGGACGCAACGCCTTGCCCACTTCAGCCTCAGAAGGCGTGAAGTTCGGGTTCGTGGCATTCGTCGAGTCGCTCATCATGAGGTCGACGCCCATTTTCGAGAAACGCGCGAGCGCTCCGAAGTCGGTGCGAACACCGTCAATTGGGCTCTGGTCGAGTTTGAAGTCGCCTGTGTGCAGCACATTGCCGGCCGGAGACTGGAAGAACACGCCGAGCGCACCTGGAATGGAGTGATTCACTGCGAAAAAGTCGACCACGAAATTGCCGATTTTCATCTCGTCGCCGGGATTGACTTCGCACAGCTTCGCCTTGATGCGATGTTCCTTGAACTTGCCCTCGATAAGGCCGAGCGTCATCTTCGTGCCGTAAATCGGAACCTTCTTGGTAAGGTCTTTCATGAGGTACGGCAAGCTACCCGTATGGTCTTCGTGGCCGTGGGTAATGATGATGCCGCGAAGCTTATGCTCATTCTCAAGCACATACGTGTAGTCGGGAAGAATGAGGTCGATGCCCGGATGGTCGTCATCGGGGAACATGAGACCAGCGTCATCGAGAATCATGTCGTCGCCGCACTCGATGACAGTCATGTTCTTACCAATGCCGTCGAGACCGCCAAGCGGAATGACCTTCAGAGTCACATCGGGGTTGTTCTTCACCGCACGGCGAGAATTGCTGCCAGAGCGAGGCTTGCGCGTGCGCGGTTTATTGAACGATTCGGGCTCGAGTTCGGAGCCTGGCGTAAGCTGCGGGCGCTTATGCTCGAGCGAGACGTGCTTGGTGCGCGTCGTGGAACGACGCCGATTTCCATTCGAAGCCTTCGTTGACTGCTCAGTCTGATTGGCAGAAACAGCCTTGGCGTCTTGCTGGCTGCCGTTTTGCGCGGCGTCTTTTTTAGAACCGCGGCCGCGACCCCCGCGAGAGCCGCGAGAACGGCTGCGATTTTTCGAACCATCGGTGCCTTCAGCGCCATTTTTTGCCGCAGAAGACTTGGCAGCAGCAATAGCGCCGCCAAGCGTGCCGGAAGACAGCTCCGGCAAGTTCTGTTCGTTAGTCAAGTTTCATTCGCTCCTTAAGCATAGTGAAACGCACATAGAGGCGCCCAAAGGTCGCACGGCGTTTCGGTATTCCAATGAACACATTGCCCGGCAGCACCAACGCGCGCCAGCGCAATGCAACATCCATACAAAAGAACGCGGTATGCGCTCGAAGACCAACCACCTATCGCACAATGCGAGCCGCAGAATAATTGGCAGTTTGGCCAGACGTCCAATAAAGCGGACGTAAATCAACAACGCAATATTGTACGCCAAAGGCATAACCGCCGCCAAATCGGCGGTATGACGATGCGAAGAAATGGTGAATTGAGACGAATCGTCGGTTCGCCCTGAGCCCTCAGCGGGCGGAGAGACGCGCCACGACCGCGGACCGCTATCGCTCGCTTCGCTCGCTACGCGCGGTCCTCGCTGCGCTTCATTTCAAAATGAAGCGCACGAAATGAGCGCAGAGGGTCTCACGCGCCCCTCCGCCCGCTGAGGGCTCGGGACGAACGTGAGCGAGATTCTTCATCTCAAAGCTAAACGAAGCCGGACGATCGTATAGCGCAGTCACGAAGGGCGCGAAACGGTAACGAGCTGTGGTCGCAAGCAGCGTCACGCGACCAAAAACTGGCGTTTGGGCAGGAATACGAAACGACCCCGCCTATGCGGGGTCGTTAGATGCGGAAGTCTTTAAGCAAAGATGCTCGCGTAGCCCATAACGAAAATCGCCACGATGAGCACAGGGATACCGTATTTGATCCACGGTTTTGCCCAGGCGGGGAATTTAACGCCTTTCCCCTGGTCGGCTTCAGCAAGGAAGTTATCCCAGCCCCAGCCGAATTTCTGCGTGCAGAACAGCACGAAGACAAGAGCGCCCAGCGGCAGCATATTGTTCGAGACGACGAAGTCCTCGATGCTCTGAATATCGCCGATTGAGGGAATCGAGATGTCGGAAAGCACGTTGAAACCGAGCGCGCACGGCAAGCTCAGCAGCACGAGCAAAAAGGCGGTTATGGTAACGGCGCGGCTGCGCCACATGCCGAATTTGTCCATCGTCCAGCTTACGAGATTCTCGAACACAGCGATAACCGTGGAAAGAGCCGCGAAGCTCATGAACGCGAAGAAAAGCGCTCCCCATACATTGCCCAGAGGCATTTCCGCGAACACGGCGGGAAGGGTGACGAATACGAGCGAAGGGCCCGAATCGGGCGTGACGCCATACGCGAAGCATGCGGGGAAAATGATGAGGCCCGCAAGAATGGCAACAACGGTATTGAGCGCCGTAACCGAAATGGCTTCGCCCGTCAGGCTGCGCTCGCGGCCAATGTAGCTGCCGAAGATCTCCATTGCGGCAATGCCGAGCGACAGCGAGAAGAACGCCTGCCCCATTGCGGCGTAGACCGCCTGCCCAAACGTCGCCCACTGCTCAGCAGGCGTATTGCCGGCAAACAGCTTACCGAAATCGGGAATAAGATAAAACGCAATGCCCTCGCCTGCTCCCGGCAAAGTAACCGTGCGAATGCACAGTGCAATCATGATGACAAAGAGGGCAGCCATCATAACTTTCGTGATGCGTTCGACGCCTTTTTGCAGGCCTAAGCGGCACACAAGAAAACCGATGAGCACAACGACGACCATCCATCCAATAAGCTGCGCGGGGTCGGCCAGCATGCCTGAAAACGTCGCGGCGATCGCATCGGGGTCGGTCGTGGACAGTTCACCCGAAGCCATTTTGGGAATGTACGCAAGCATCCAGCCTGCAACCGTCGTATAAAACATGAGCAGCACGTAGCAGCCGATTTGGCCCCACCACGTAAACCAGTGGAAACGGCGATTCGGCTCCAAAACATCATATGCAAGCGCACCGCTCTTCTGGCTCGCACGGCCCACGGCGAACTCCATCACCATAACGGGCAAACCAAGAATAACGAGGAAGATGAGATATAACAGCACGAATGCGGCGCCGCCGTATTCGCCAACGATATAGGGAAAGCGCCAAACATTGCCCAAGCCAATCGCGCAACCTGCAGCGATAAGCAAAAAGCCGATACGCGACGCAAAATGTTCGCGCGCAGGTGCGGCTTGCTCGTTAGAAGCCATCGAAAACCTCTCTATATAAATAGGTAGAACAACGATTGCGTCACAGAACGCAAACTCTAAAAGTATATCCAATAACCAACTCTCTGCGCGAAAAAAGCCGCCCCTAGGGGCGGCTTTTCGATAAACGCAGCAGAAAACGCAATATGACAACGACTCTACCACTCAAGGCGTTCATTGAGAAATGGCTCGAACCCATCGCTTCACCAGCATGTTGAGACTCGCGTCGCTCTATCGAAGCAGCGGCTCTTAAGCGGTAGCTACAGACCCTTCGACAATCTTGCCTTCCTCATCAACGCGAGGCGCGCCAGCAGCGATTTGCTTCGCAACGAGCTTACGCGCGAGCTTCACCGAGGCAACCATGCACACGCCCGTGATGATTGAAATCACCATGCCGAAAATCCAGGCGGGAGTAAAGCTCAAAGCCGCGTCGAACGCCTGACCCGAAACGATAGCTCCCATAATGCCGCCAACGCTCTGCACGGCGACCATAATGCTCGTGGCCCTGCCGATATCGAGACGGCCGAATTCTTTCGTCATCATGACCGAAGGACCAACGGTGCATACGCACGTGCCGAACGCAAAGAACACTGCACCAAGAATCGGACCCCAGTCGGTCGTGTTGAAAATCATGAAGAAATTGGCCGCGAAGCACGTAAAGGCGCCAATAATGGTCGAAGGAATGAGTCCAAGACGGTCATACATCGAGCCGAGCGCAACCTTGCAGAACACAACAAGCACCAATTCGGCGGAAAGCACCGTAGAAGCCCAGGCGATATCATGGCCACCCGTCACGATGGTCTCACCATTCATGACAACGGAAGTCATATTCGAAATCGTGTTCACGACGATCATCGCATTAATTGCGCCAACTAGCATGAAGCCCAACGCGAGCAGCCAGAACGCAGCGCTTTTCTTCATGACCTTCCAACCAATGGCAACCGTGACCTCGGGGTCAGCCTGTACAACCTTTTTCTTGCCCTTGCTCTCGATTGCTTTAATTTCGTCCTCGGTAAACTCAGCACCATAAGGCTGCAGGCCTTTATCGGAAGGATGCGAACGGAAGAAAATCACGGCGATGGGAAGTGAGCCGACCAGGCAGATAACCGCAAGTACCACGAAAGCAAATCGCCAACCAGAGGTGGCGATGATGTTGCCGACGATCGGCGAGAGAATTGCGCCGCCGAACGCGGAACCGCACAGCGCCAACGACACGGCGAAACCGCGCTTCAAGTTAAACCAGTTTGTGATAATAACCGAGACGAACAGGCGCGCGCCGGCGGTGATGATGGTGCCAGAAAGCGCAGCGAGCAAATAAATATGCCAGGGAGCGCTTGCAACCGAATACCCGAAGAGCATCACCGTCGCAAGAGCCGTAATGCCAACCGCGATAGCGCGAGCATTGATTTTATCGAGCAAAAAGCCAATGATGAGCGTGCCCACAATCGAAATAAGCGACGCGAGCGATGTACCCGTGTTGTATTCGCCGATCGTCATGCCCAAATCGCCCACGATTTGCGCCTGAAAAAGCGACATGCAGTTCACGAAGGCCGTGTAGCACGTAGCCATGATCATGAAACCGCCGATGACAATCCACCAGCCGTAGAAGAAACCTTTTTTCTCTTTGCCGCCCGTCTTCGGCGCACCGTTTGCGACTTGTTCTTCCGCCATTGTTCTTCCTTCCGATATGGCCCCCGTTTGCACAAAGAGCCGCAAATATAACGCGTAAAGTTACGACGATTCGCCACTTTAGTCAACTAAAGTTTTAACTCATTTGCATTTTAGCCGCAATTTATTGAGACATTTGAAATAAAAGCGCGTAGAATCGCTCGCCGAATTCTTCAGAACTTCGGTTTGCCCGAGGCTGCGGCCCAGGCGGAAAGCGAGGCACCAGTGCCGACATCCATTAATTTCTTCGAAGAGGCAACCGCGCTTAAAGAGCAACTCATTGCATGGCGCCGTGACATCCACCAGATGCCGGAAATCGGACTTGAAACGCCCAATACGAGCGCCTACATTCAATCAGAGCTTACCAAGCTCGGTATTCCCTTCCACACGATCATCAACGGTTCGGGCGTTGTGGGAACCATTGGCGAAGGCGAACCGTGCCTTATGCTGAGAAGCGACATTGACGGCTTGCCAATGGCCGAAGAATCGGGCGAGGAGTTCGCATCGACCAACGGCAACATGCATGCCTGCGGCCATGACATGCACGCGGCTACCTTGCTTGGCGCCGCCCATATTCTGAAAGCGCACGAAAGCGAATTGAAAGGCACGGTGAAGCTGTTCTTCCAGCCAGGCGAGGAAGGCTACAACGGCTCTGACGAGGCAATTGCAGAAGGCGTGCTCGAAAACCCGCACGTCAACCGCGCATTCGCGATGCATGTGGTCTCGACGGTGCCCACGGGCGTCATCGTGTACGGAGAACGCCCTATGGCCGCGGCATACAACTGGAAAATCGTCGTTGAAGGCGTAGCGGGCCACGGATCCATGCCCGACTCATGCGTCGACCCCATCACCGCCGCCGCCCATATTCATATCGGACTTCAGGAAATTCTCGCCCGCGAGATTTCTCCCATGAGCGAGCTTGTCATTACCTGCGGCGCATTCAACGCCGGCGACGCCGGCAACGCGATTCCGCAGTCGGCCACGATGCAAGGAACTATTCGCGTATTCGACAAGAAGACCGAGGAGCTCGCCAAAAAACGCATCACCGAAATCGCAAGCGGAATCGCCCAAACCTACCGCTGCGCAGCCACGACGACCTTCGGCCGCCCGAGCCCTGCGGTGTTCAACGACAAAGAATTCATGGAGCAATGCGTCAAATACGCCAAGCAGACGCTTCCCCAAGCGCAACTCTACGGCGGCGCACACGGCATGGGCTCCGAAGACTTCGGCAGCATCTCTCAAGCCTGCACCGCAAACTACATGATGATCGGCGCAGCCGCTGGTCCGCTCAACGAATGCTACGGGCAGCACAACCCCCATGTTCGATTCGACGAAAACGCACTTCCCATGTCGTGCGCGCTTTACGCAAGCGTCGCGATGAACTGGCTGGACGACAACGCGAAGTAGGATAATCGCCACATATCGATTCATATTGCTTCAGATGAATGGGCTCACACAACGTGGGCCCATTGCTATTTGCGCAAAAAGACCCTCGAATGTGGCATGACGCAGTGACCTCTGCATTATGCAGTTACGCTAATAAGCTTCTGACCTGGTAATTTGTGCAACAAGTATGCACCGTTCTTAATTATTCGATATCTTTGACGCAGAAAAGACCACATTCGAGAGTCATTTCCAACAAAATCGAAATCGCACCGATGACCCAGGTTGTTCCGTAACGCAATCCCCATCCACGGTGCAGGTCGCATCCGCAATGCAAATCGGATCTACGACGCAAGTCGCATACACGATGCAGACTGCATACATAGCGCGAGTCGCGTTGGGACCATTTCCGGTCCGAAAGAATAAAACCGCCGGCATTCCTCGTGAATAAAAAATCCTAGAGACTTTTCGCCATCTCTTCCAAACGACGCACGCGATGGTACACCGCGCTTTTCGACAACGGAGGATTGGCGCGCTGACCAAGCTCTTTAAGGCTTGCATCGGGGTTTTGCAAGCGCAATTTCACAAATTCCTGCAAGCCTGGTGAAAGCTCTGCCATTTTGCCGCTTTCTGCGAGCTTTCGAATGCTCACGATCTGATCAATGGCGGCTTCAGCACTTTTCGCCTGGTTCGCGACTTCCGCGTTCACCTTGCGGTTGATTTCATTGCGCACACTCTTGCGCACACGCTCGTTTTCCATTGCGAGCGCACACTGATGTGCGCCAACAAATGCCAAGAATTCTGAAATCGCTTCCCCGCTCTTGAGGTAAACAATGTACGAGTTACGGCGATGAAGCACACGCGCATTAATGTCGCGGTCGGCCATGAGCTGTACAAGGCCATCTGCCAATTCTTCGCTTTCCACGGTTATCTCGAAGTGGAAATCGCCACGTGGCTCAGCGATGAAACCGCTGCCCAGAAATGCTCCGCGCAAATAGGCAGCCGCGCAACACGTCTTCTCGACCAAATGAGGAAGAATTCCCATTTCAATACCGGTTTTTGCGAGAATTCCCAAATCGTGCAGCGCTGGCTCGAGATTCGGCTGCGAAGGAACGGTGATGAGGTAGTTCGGGGTTTTATGGAGCACGCTGCGTCGTACCGTAAGCTCGGTTTTCAGCTTATAAAGGGTGTGCAAAGAACGAATGACGAGACGCGCAACCGAGCTGATTTCCGTAGCAATCTCGAGCTTGTATCGCCCCGGGCCAGAAAACAGCAACGTGCCCTCAATGCGAGCGATTGCGGCAAGCGTAGCTTTATCGCAATGGCTGCACGTTGGAGTCACGCGCGTGAGTTCGTCTTTGACATCGGCGGTAAACGACATGGATGCGGGCTTTCTAGGCTTTAGGAGCGAGTCGAACGTTCAGTATACCGCAAATCACCTACAAAATGGGACGATTGCGGAGCCCGATTGGATGATTTCCCTGCTCATTCGACCGAATTGCAACTGCTATCCAGAGTTTTCGAATGAGCGCGACATGATTGAATAGCGCCGAAGAGCGCAACGAACAAGTCATGTTCGCACACCTTTGTTTTGTTCAAAGTATACGCTGGGGTGGACGTACGCGAGAAGGCCATCACGCAAGCCAATGCGGCATAGCAGCTATTGTGGCCCTATGCAACCTATTCGGCATGGGGCCACGGTACAACGAAACAACAGACAGCATGGCGTCACAGTGCAGCAGCGTGGCAGCATGGCGCATTATCGCTATTCTTTCGTACGCACTTTCACCATATCGGCAGCGCGCCGCTCCACCTCGCGATCTCTTGCGAAACGAGGCTGTGTGCGGGAAAGGCGCAAAACCGTGCGGAACGCATTGCGCAGAGCAATCGGGTCATGCCAGGTAGGACGATCAGGGTCAACGAGGTCACGAACCATAACGACCGTGCCGCGTGATTGAATTCGATCGGCGTCGTCGCAGGAAATGCGAACGGGACGAATTTCCTCGCCATGCACTCCAATTTGACTAGAACGGGCATCAAGGCCAACCCGATCGCAAGCACCATCGCCAGGATGGAGCGAGTCAACGCTATGAACGAGCATGTAATCGACGAGCCCTTCCATGCCATGACGACACAACGCCTCGTAATGCTCGAGCGCCGTCATGCCACGCGTTTCGCCCTGTTGATCGGCAAGCGAGCACACGAACAACGTCGCAGCATGCGAATCGCGAATCGCATCGATGACGCCCGGCACAAGCAAATTAGGCAAGATCGACGTGAAGAGCGAGCCAGGCCCAAGCACGATGAAGTCGGCTTCGCGAATCGCGTCGAGCGCAGGTTCATAGGCCCGAACTGGCGAAGCCGATTCAAGCCAAACGCGATACAGCGTCGAATCAGAATGGCTCGCCTTCGCCTGACCATCAAGCTTGCACCCGTTCCATGTCGCGGCGCACAGGCGCACCTCATCGAGTGTCGAAGGGAAAACGCGTCCCCTCGCGTTCAGTAACCGCGAGCAAATATCGATAGCCTCAGGAAATGAGCCAGTCGACTCCTCAAGAGCAGAAAGCACGAGATTGCCCAGCGTATGATTTCGCGCAAACGAAAAACGGTATTTGAACGCCCTAGTGAGCGGGTCATTCTCGTCAGCGGCCATCGCGACAAGGCACTTACGAATATCGCCGGGCGGTAATACGCCCGCCTCTTCGCGCAAAATACCCGTCGATCCACCATCGTCGGCCATGGCAACGACAGCAGATGTATCAGCTTCAAGGGAGAGCAGCGTACGAATGGACACGGGCGCGCCCGTACCGCCACCGATGACCACGGCCTTTACCGGCGCTGCCGTATCGTGAAGCGCCTGAGCACCTACGTCTTGTTCAAGCTTCGCAAACGCCGCCGTCGCCGAGGGATCGAGAGAAAACGGAGCGCCCATTACGCATGCACCTTAGCCTCGCCCGTAAGTTCGTTTTGCACCGATTCCGCCAAGGGCAAATCGCGATGCGTCACGCTCACGCGATATCCGCGCGTGCGCAGGTAATCGCCCGTGGCCTCGGCAATCGCAACGCTGCGGTGTTGGCCGCCCGTACACCCGACCGCAATAGCAAGCTGCTGCTTGCCTTCCTTCACATAACCAGGCATCACGCAATCAAGCAGGCTCTTCCAATGAGACATGAACTCAACCGTCTCATCGCGATACATCACGAAATCGCGAACAGGAGCATCAAGACCCGTAAGCGACTTAAGCGCGGGGTCATAATAGGGATTCGGAAGGAAACGCACGTCGATAACGATATCGGCATCAAGCGCGGCGCCGTGTTTGAAACCGAAGGAATACACGGTAACGGCAAGGCCTTCCCGCTCATCTCCGTCGCCAAACAGCTCGCGAATTTTCGCACGCAGCTGCATAGGAAGCATATCGGTAGTGTTCACCACGTCTTGAGCCATAACGCGAAGCTGATAGAGCAGCGCGCGCTCGGCAGTGATGCCCTGCGCAATCGTCATTCCCTCGTCGCACAGCGGATGGCGTCGGCGGCTCGCCTTATAACGAGCGACGAGCTTATCGTCATCGGCATCGAGGAACACAATGCGAAACGGAATACCCTTGCTTTTCAGGGCATCGAGCTCGTCGTCGAGGTCGGCGAAATAATCTTTATTTCGAGCATCGCAAACCACAGCAAGTTTGCGCGAAAGGCCGTTTGCGTCATCGGCGGTCACAACGAGCAGCTGCCCCAGCAAGCTCGCAGGCAAGTTGTCGATGCAGAAATAACCCAAGTCTTCAAAGGCGTGCATGGCCTCCGTGCGGCCTGCGCCGCTCATGCCCGTAATGATGACCAAGTCGTTCGGGCTCTCGCCCATCTTGCGCTCAACCATAGATACGCTCTCCCATCAACAAGCTACTCACCACGGTCCCATTCAGGCACGCCAGCGGTTTCATCAATTGCGTCTTCGGCAGATTGGGCGGACACAATGCCTGCGCTCAACTCTTCGACCTTTTCACGCTCTCCATTATACTGCGCGAGCACGGTGGCCACTTCACGCGCAACCTCTTCGGGCACCGCGCCAAGGCCAATAACCCCATCAACATCCATGTCTCGCAGTTTACGAAAGCCGCCCGCCGCCGAAAGCAACGCCTTTTTACGAACGGGGCCCAGGCCAACGACGTCATCGAGAATCGATTTCGTCATACCTTTGCCACGAAGCTCCCGGTGAAACGTGATGGCGAACCTATGCGCCTCATCACGAACTTGCTTCACCAGATACAGCGAAGCTGATCCACTCGGCAACACCACCGGACCGCTCTCTTGCCACGGGACGAAAAGCTCTTCGTCCCGCTTGGCCAAACCAGCAAGCGCAATATCATGGATGCCTATTTCGTCAAACATCTCGAGTACGGCGTTGAGCTGCGGCAAGCCGCCGTCGAGGATAATCAAATCGGGCTTCGAGCCAAAGCGCTCGTCGGCCATGCGTTCTGCGCAGTATCGGCGCTGCATGACCTCCTGCATAGACAGGAAGTCATTGGCTTCATCGAGCGGCGTCTTGATTTTAAAGCGCCGGTATTGGTTTTTGTCGGGCCTTCCGCCCGTGAACACCACCATGGAAGCAACCGTATACGAGCCATGAATTGTCGAAATATCGAAGCACTCAATGCGCATGGGGGCAACATCCATTGCAAGCGCGCTTTCAAGCTGCAGCAGGGCATCATTGATGCGTTTATCCTCGTAGTTCGTACGCACCTTGTAGCGCATGAGCGTGTGCTGCGCATTCTTGCATGCCATGTCGAGCAAGTCTCGCTTTTCGCCACGTTGGGGCACAGTAAAACGAACCTTTGCGCCATGGGCGGAGTCAAGCTTGTCCGTAAGCCATGCTTCCATCGCCGATGCATCTTCCAATTCGCGCTCAACGATGACCTCGTGCGGAATGGATATGGTGGCGTCGTAATAGCGAAGAAGAAAGGTATGGAGCAGATCTTCGTCGGGCACATCGCGGCCACGATCGAGCACGAACTCGTTGCCGTTCACAACACGGCCTTCCCGCACCATGAACACATGAACGCCCGCTATGGTCTCCTCACGGGAAATGCCCACAACGTCAGCGTTCAAGTTGCGAGACGAAACCGCGTGCTGTTTGTCAGAAAGCGAATTGATTGTATCGATGCGCGCCTTGATGCGGCCCGCACGCTCGAAATCAAGTTCAGTGGCCGCATCGCGCATTTCGCCCGTGAGCTCGTCAACGAATTCACGGCGATTGCCCGCAAGAAAACGCTCGACCCGTTCGACATTATGCCGGTATTCCTCGGGGGTAATACGGCCGCAGCACGCACCAGGCCCAAGGCCTACGTTCGCATCGAAGCACGGCCGCGTTCCCGACTCCGACAAAAAAGCCTCGAGCGACCCCGCGTCGAGCTTGCGCTTCAGGCGGCGCCATTCGTTGCATTTCGACGAACAAATCGGCACGACTTTGCGCGCGATATCGACCAATTGGCGCGCCGCGCGGCTATCGGTGTAAGGGCCGAAATATCGCGTACCTTCTACGTGTTTTTCGCGCGTGTACTTAATAGCGGGGAAAATATCGCTTTTCGTAATCGCAATGAACGGATAGCTTTTATCGTCTTTGAAGTCGGCATTGAAAAACGGGGAGAACTGGTTAATGAGGTTCTTTTCGAGCACGAGCGACTCATGCTCGTTGTTCACCACCACGTACTCGAACGTCGACACCTGCTCGAGCATCATGGGAATTTTCGCGCGCTCGTCTTGCCCCATGACGTATTGCTTCATGCGGGCGCGGAGCTGCTTCGCCTTGCCGACGTATATTACCTGCCCTGACGCATCTTTCCATAGATAGACGCCAGGAAGCGTAGGCACGCTTTTCAGCTGTTCTTTCAGACGGGCGATTTTTTCGTCGAATGATTCATGTTCGGGCGGCGCATCGAGCACCACGCCCCCCGCAGCGCTCAAAGGCCCTTTGTTTTCAATTGTTGAGGGTGCCTTTATGTTCATTCTCGTAATATCCCCAGCGTATCCCACGGCAACAATCCACTAAACTATTCTAGGCTATCGAAAAAGGATTCGGCCATGAAGGCTATGGAGCTTTTGGGCAACACGCCAAAAACGTAAAGGGCCCTATCGCCGCACTTGATTTGCGGCTCGCAACCACGCCACGGAAGCGATGCCGTTCATGCAAGCGCGGCAACGCACGCAACGTTTCCGATTGCATAAGGAGAAAATCACATGTCGCAATATGATTACTTAGTCGTAGGCGCAGGCTTGACGGGCGCCGTCTTCGCGCATGAAGCACAAAAGATTGGCAAAAAGTGCCTGGTGATTGATCGCCGCGACCATATAGCGGGAAACGTCTTCACAGAAGAAATCGAAGGCATTAACGTGCACCGATACGGAGCCCACATCTTTCACACTTCCCTGCGTGGCGTTTGGGACTATATGGGCCAATTCTGCGAGTTCAACAACTACGTGAACTCCCCCGTTGCCTTTATCAATGGCGAAACGTATAACATGCCCTTCAACATGAACACGTTCAGTAAGCTTTGGGGCGTCTTCACTCCCGCCGAGGCGAAGGCGAAAATCGCCGAGCAGGTAGCTAAGGAAAATATCAAAGAGCCCACGAATCTTGAAGAGCAGGCACTGTCGCTCGTTGGCCGCGATATCTTTGAAAAGCTCGTGAAGGGCTACACCGAGAAGCAATGGGGACGCGACTGCAAAGATTTGCCCGCCAGCATCATCAAACGCCTGCCATGCCGCTTCACCTATGACAACAATTATTTCAACGACCGTTTCCAGGGCATTCCTATGGGCGGCTATACGAAGATGGTCGAGCGCATGCTCGAGGGCGTAGAGGTGCGTTGCGGCGTCGAATACAAAGAACTCATTTCAGAACAGCCCGACATAGCCGATCGAACGATTTACTGTGGCCCGATTGATGCTTTTTATGACTTCAAATTGGGTACTCTGGAATACCGAAGCCTTCGATTCGAAAGTGAGATTCTTGACGAGGAAAATCACCAAGGCGTCGCCGTCGTGAATTACACCGCGCGCGAAGTGCCGTACACTCGCATCATCGAGCATAAACATTTCGAATTCGGCACGCAGCCTAAAACGGTCCTGACTCGAGAATACCCCGCCGACTGGAAGCCTGGAGACGAGCCGTATTACCCGGTAAACGACGCGCGCAACGAAGCGTTGTATGCCGAATATGAGAAGCTTGCGGCCGAAGAGGGCGATGTGGTGTTCGCAGGCCGCCTGGGAGGCTACAAATATTACGACATGGACAAAGCCGTTGCTGCCGCTTTTGACCTTGTTAAAAAGGAGCTTGGAGTGGAAATCGCCAAATAGCCACCCCCTCAAGCACGTTAACGAGAAAAGCCTGCTTATGCAGGCTTTTCTCGTTATAAGGCAATCAATTCTAGAAAGAGCTATTTCGCATCTTCCGCCATGAACCTATACACTTCAATCTCCCACTGCTTACGGCTCGCCTTAGCGACGGAATCAAGAATAAGACCGGCGGTAAAGGCAAGACACCCACAGAACACAAGCCCAACGGCCAGAATGGTAGAAGGAATTCGAAGCACCACTCCAGTCGCAAGGAAAGCCGTGATGACAGGGATTCCCACAATCAAACCAAGCGCAATCAAGATGAGTGAAATCCACGCAAAGAAAGCAAGGGGCTTGTATTCTTTAAAAAGGCTCGCAATGGCTTTAAGGACCTTCGCGCCGTCGCCAAACGTGGAAAGCTTCGACTCACTGCCCTCGGGGCGATCTCGATACTCGATGGGCACATCGACAATGCGCCAACGTTTATCAACCGCATGGATGGAGAGTTCGGTTTCAATCTGGAAGCCCTCGGAAAGCACGGGCATGGTTTTCACGAAAACGCGATTGAACGCACGGTAGCCCGTCATCACGTCATCGAATGCAAAGCCATAAATGGCTTTGATGAGCCAACGAACCAGGTTATTGCCAAAGCCATGAAACGCTCGGTCGTTTTCTTCTCCATAGCTTCCGTTAGAAAGACGGTCGCCAACAGTCATGTCGGCCTCGCCCGCCTGAAGAGGGGCCAAAAGCTCACGCGCCGCCTCGGCGGGATACGTGTCATCACCGTCGACCATAATGTAATAATCGGCATCGATGTCGCGGAACATTGAGCGTACCACGTTGCCCTTGCCCTGGCGCGGCTCATGACGCACTATCGCTCCGTGTTCTGCGGCGATCTTGGCGGTCTCGTCTTTCGAATTATTGTCATATACGTAAATTACCGCTTCGGGTAATTCGCGCTTAAAGTCATCTACCACCTTGGCAATGGTTACGGCTTCGTTGTAGCACGGTATAAGCACCGCAATGCTATTGCCCATTCGAGCCTCCATTTAAATCTGTCATTTACTCAACCAACTTTGAATTGTTGAGATTATAGCTTCTTACAAGTAAAGCCATTTATGCTATTGACCCATGCAAATAATCGGCAAATTCTCACGACCATATGCGCCTTTGAAAGCCCGAATACGGGAACATGGAACCATGACGACAGAAATGTCCAAATCCACACAACGCATTACCGATATGAGCGTTCAGACTATGCGATATCATGAAGGCGCACATGAACACTCCGCGCAAAGCGCGATATTAATGATAGGAGGGCTTCATGCCCGCAATGCTCGCAGCTCGTCTTTACCGCGTTCTGCCCCTTCTCGCAATACTCGCGATAATCGGTATCGTCGTCTATATATTCATGTCGTGGCGATACACACCGGCGCGCGCCAAAGAGGCGGTCATAAAAATCTTCATCGCCCTAAACGGCGGCCTGTCGATTCTCTTTGCGCTCGCAACGCTCTACGCATGGATTGAAAGCAATGCATTCGTGGCCGATTTCTTCATTACCTGCTTGGCAACCACGCTCATCATGCTCGGCATTACGTTCATCTGCCGCAGGAATTTCCTCAAGCACAACCCCAACTACCGCTGGCAACTTACCGACCGCGCAAAGAAAGTGCCCAGGAAATAGAAAAACCTGTTAAACGCTACGAGCATGTAACAGGTTCTGAACAGATTCGTCAGGCTTCGATGAACCCGAGGTGAACGCACGCATTCCAAATGCCGTCATCGTCGACATTGGTCGTCACGTAATCGGCACGCTGTTTCAGCTCGTCGATGGCGTTCCCCATGGCGACGCTCGTCCATTCGGGTAAAAACATGCACACGTCATTACTGCCGTCGCCAAATACCACGACGTCTTCGATCGACGCCCCTAAGTGCGCCATACAGCGCTTGATTCCCTCGCCCTTATCAACGGGCTCAACGAATACGGCATATGGGCTGAAACGCGCCGTAGGCACCTTCGATAGGGAGGCGATGCGCCCCTCTTCTTCGGGCGAGCAAATCACATAGACCTTATAAAAGCACTCAATCGAACGATAATCGAGCTCCGGGTCGACAACCGTCTCCATATACGAATCATGCACAAGCGCGTCGTAGTTGGCATAGCGAGTCCAGCGGCGACGGGAATCGTCGAAAGAAATCGCCCATACAACGCCGAGCCGCTCGCATTCCTCGATAACGTCGATACACGCTTGCGTATCGAGCGGCTTGATTCCCAAAAACTCGCCATCGAGCGTAAGGCTATTGCCGCCGTCGGCCACCATATTCTGGAACCCGAGCTCATGCATGAAGTCCTCACCCATCGCATGCAGGCGCCCCGTGCATATCGCAAGGAAATGGCCTTCAGATTTCAAGATTTCGAGCGCTCGCTTCGTCGATTCGGGGATATACCGCCCCATAATCGGCCCCGCAGCCAAGGTGCCATCAATATCGAAAAAGAAATACTGTTTGCGCATGTGCCTTCATCCCTATCGGCTCGATTGCATGAAGCAAACGGACCATAACCGCGCTCATAGCGAGCAAGCAGCATCCCAATCAGGCGCATCGACTCAAATGCGGGCTAAACACAGCCCGAACAGCAACAACAGAAAGACAAGGCGCCATCGAGAACACCGCGCGGCATCCATAAAAAAGGCCGACGGTATGTCGGCCTCAGTTCGTTCATGGAGCCAGTGACAGGAATCGAACCTGCAACCGACTGATTACAAATCAGTTGCGCTACCGTTGCGCCACACTGGCAAGTGAGCTTGGTTAGTGTACCACAACTACTTTACAAGCAGCTGAGCAATTTGCACAGCATTGGTCGCGGCGCCCTTGCGAATCTGATCGCCGCAGCACCAGAACGTGATCCCGCGCGATTCATTGGGGTTCGAGATATCGCGACGCATGCGGCCAACCCAAATAAGGTCTTGGTCGCTCGTATCGATAGGCATCGGGAAACGGTCGTGCGCATCAGCGGCATCTCGATCGTCAACGAGTTTCACGCCAGGAGCCGAAGCAAGAACCTCGCGAGCCTGCTCAAGCGTGATGTCGCGTTCAAATTCAAGCGTGATGCTTTCGGAATGCGAACGAAGAACAGGCACACGAACACAGGTGCAATTCACGCGCAACTCGGGAAGATGCATGATTTTGCGGCCCTCGTTCTGAAGCTTCATCTCTTCCGAAGTGAAGCCCTCGTATTTAAAGCTACCAATCTGAGGAATGAGGTTGCTCGCAAGCTGGGCAGCGAATGCGTTCGGCTCAGGCATGGGTTCGCCTTTGCCCATCGCCGCAATTTGCGCCTCGAGCTCGCGCATGCCCGGCACGCCTGCGCCGCTCGCGGCCTGATAGGTGCTCACAATCATGCGCTGCACGCCCGCGGCCTGATGAAGCGGCCACGTAGGAACAAGGCCGATAATGGTGGCGCAATTCGGGTTTGCGATAATGCCCTTGTTCCATTTCACATCTTCGCCATTGATTTCTGGAACAACCAAGGGCACATCTTCATCCATGCGGAAGGCGTGCGAATTGTCGATGACCGTTGCGCCCGCTTCCACGGCATGCGGAAGCATTTCCTTGGCGATGTCATCGCCAGCGGCGCCCAAGACGATATCGCAACCCTTGAAGCACTGCGGGGTGGCTTCTTCAATGACGACTTTTTCGCCCTTGAATTCAATCGTTTTGCCAGCACTGCGCGCACTCGCGAAAAGCCTCAAATCAGCGACAGGGAAATCACGCTCCTGAAGGCACTCGAGCATCTGCTGGCCCACAGCGCCCGTCGCACCCAGAATTCCGACGTTGTAGCTACTCATTGGTCGCCTCCTCTTCGGCTTCCTCGACAGTAATGATGTTATCGTCACTATCGACAAACGCGCCGTAAATAACGCGAATAGCACGCTCAAAATCGTCGACATCGACGCCAACAACAATGTCAAGCTCTTCGGATCCCTGCGCGATCATGCGAATATTGATGCCCGCATGGCCCAATTCGCCGAACAGGCGACCCGAAGTGCCCGGACGGCTCGGCATGTTGCGGCCGACCGTGGAAATAAGCGCAAGTCTATCGACGATTTTGATCTCGTCGGGCTCGAGCTCGCTTTTAATATCGGCAACAATGGAATACAGGCAATCTTTCACATCGCTGCCCTGCACCACCACGGCAAACGAATCAATGCCCGTGGGAATGTGCTCGATGCTCACGCGATAGCGCTCGAAAATCGACAAGGTTTTGCGAATATATCCAACCTTGCTCGACATATGGTTCGTCTTCACGTGAATAGCGACGAAATCTTTCTTGCCCGCAATACCCGTGATGAGCGGTTCGGCCACGCCAGGCTCGGTTTCCTCGGAAATCACGGTGCCGGGGTCGTCGGGCGCATTCGTATTCTTAATCACAAGCGGAATGCCGGCATCTTTCACCGGGAAAATCGCCTCTTCATGCAGCACGCTCGCGCCCATGTAAGAAAGCTCGCGAAGCTCGGCGTAAGTAATGCGCGAAATCGACTTCGGATTATCAACGATACGTGGGTCGGCTGTAAGGAAGCCGGAAACGTCGGTCCAGTTCTCATACAAGTCGGCGCCCAGGCACTGAGCCACAATCGCGCCCGTGATGTCTCCGCCGCCGCGGTCGAGCAGCTTGATTTTGCCATCTTCCGTCGCACCATAGAAGCCAGGAAGCACGAAGCACTTTTCTTCGCCGATCGCAGCCTTGAGCTTTTCGGAAGTCTTTTCCATATCGATAGAGCTATCGGCACGGAATGTAATAACGTCAGCAGCATCGACGAACGGGAAGCCCAAATATTCAGCCATCATGCGACCCGTGAAGTATTCGCCACGGCTCACGATGTACTCAGGCGTGTATTCTCCACGCTTCGCAAGCTCGCGGAAGATGCCGAATTCGTGAGAAATGGGGTAGCTCAGATTCAACTCTTTGGCAATTTCGCAGAAGCGCTGGCCGATAGTGCCCAGAAGGTCATCGCATGTCACGTGGTATTGCAAGTGAGCGTTCACCAAATACAGCAAGTCGGTAATTTTGCTGTCGAACTTATCACGCTTGCCGGCGGCGCTCACGACGACAAAACGGCGAGAGGGGTCGGCCTGGACGATTGCCTTGACTTTTTTGAATTGGCCGGCAGAACTCACACTCGAGCCGCCGAACTTCGTAATCTTGATCATAGAACTACCTTCGATGCGCAGTACACATAAAATCGATGATGCCACTTTAGCATGCAAAAGCGCAAGCCCTTTCGGCAGATGGCCAGAAGTCACCATATGTGGTACCTATTTGAGAGCCTAAGCCAAAATACGAAAACGCGCCGAGGAGACATACCCCTTGGCGCGTTTGAGTGTTATGCAAGTTGAATGCGCACTCCCTGGGTGTCGCACTCAAGCACATGCACCTGGAAATCGGGATGCATACTCTGCAGGCGCGCTCGCAGGCTTTCCGCGACCAGACCATCATCGGTTACCGCCATAAGGGTGGAACCCGAACCAGAAATCCACAGCGTAGCCGCACCACCATTCAGGCAAACCTCCCGCACCTCATCGTAATCGGGAATAAGTTCACGGCGATAGGGTTCTTGGATTTTGTCGTCGCAGGCAGCAGCGATAAGACGAACGTCGCCCGACTCCAAACCGCGCGTAAGGCCAGAGATGCGCCCCATTTGCCACACAGCGGTAGACAGGGGCACTTCCTGAGGCACAATCTTGCGCGCCTCCTCGGTTTTAACCTCGTAAGGCGGAATAACCGTGACGAAGCGCAGGTTCGGATTCACGTTATAGCGAATGCAATTCGGCAATTCGCCCTGCGGCGTAAACGAACACACGAGCGACCCCATAATGGCGGGAGCGACGTTATCGGGGTGGCCTTCCATTTCGGTCGCGATGCTCACCGCCTCGGCGCGGCCCACAATGCGACCCGTGAGCGCGGCGGCGCCCATGATGCCCGCAACCGTGCACGTCGATGAGGAGCCCAATCCACGTGAAACGGGAATCGCCGCATCGATATGCAGCTTAATAGGAAACGGCTCCTCACCCCAGTGCGCAAGCGCAAGCTCAAAGCTTCGGTACACGAGATTATTTTCATTGCGATACTTCTCGGGGCAACCCGAAATCTGCAGCTCGTCAGCACGCTCGAACGTGAATTCCGAATACAGGGAAACCGCCATACCCAAACAGTCGTAGCCAATGCCAAGATTCGCCGACGTAGCCGGCACCGTAATTTTTACGCTCACAGCAACTCACCGCATTTCGTTTCAACATAAGAAGACATGTCGCCAACCGCGATCACGTCACCGAAACGCTCATCGGCGTTTTCGAGGGCGGCCAAAGCGGCAGGAGCTTTCGTTTCACTCGCGCCTTCGAGTTCGCGCATGCAAGCGAAATCGTCCTGCGGCGCAGCCAGACCCAGCGCCTCGCACACGTCATGGCAGAACTTATACGGGCTCGCGGTAGAAAGCACCACGCGGGGAACGCCTTCGGTATGAGGATGCATCTTTGAAACATGCCACGCGCACGCCGTATGGGGATCGAGCACATAGCCCATTGCATCGTGGCATTCCTTCATAGCAGCCTCGGCTTGCTCGTCGCTCGCCCAACCGCAGGCGAACGTTTCCCGAATGCGCGAAAGCACCTCGTCGGGCACCTGATAACGACCCGTTTTCGCAAGGTCGTCCATAAGGCCAGCAACAAACCCAGCAGCGCCATCGCTCGCGTAGTACAGAAGGCGCTCAAGGTTCGACGAAATCAAGATATCCATCGAAGGAGAAATGGTTTTGAAGAACTCGCGATTGCGGTCGTACACGCCCTCGGTAAGGAAATCGGACAGCACGTTATTGCAGTTGCTCGCGACAATAAGCCTGCCAACGGGAAGGCCCATGCGCTTCGCAAAATATCCAGCAAGCACATCGCCGAAGTTTCCGGTGGGAACGCAGAATTCAACGGCATCGCCACATGCGATTTCGCCTGCGCGAACGAGTTGGGCATAGGCATCGAAGTAATACACGACCTGCGGAGCCAAACGGCCGATATTAATGGAGTTCGCGCTTGAAAGCACCGTATTCTGCGCCGCAAGACGCTCGCGCAGCGCCTCGTCTCCAAAAATACGCTTTACGGCGCTTTGGGTATCGTCGAAATTGCCCTCGACAGCAGCGACGGCAACGTTGTCGCCGGCCTGGGTGACCATTTGCAATCGCTGGATTTCGCTTGTGCCGTTATGCGGGTAGAACACGGTAATGCCCAGCCCGAGCGTATTCGCGAAACCAGCCAAAGCAGCCTTGCCGGTATCGCCGCTCGTTGCGGCAAGAATCATGATTTTTTCGCCCGCGCCTTGCGCAGCTCGGCTCATGAGCTGAGGAAGCATCTGCAGCGCAACATCTTTGAAGGCACTTGTTGGGCCGCGGAAGAGTTCGAGCACGAACGCATCGCCGACCTTTACCACGGGAGCAACGTCGTCGGTTTCAAAGGTGCCTTTGTATGCAGCCTTAACGCACGACTCAATTTCTTCAGCGGAATAGTCATCGAGCAGCGTACCCAAAATATACGCGGCATTTTCGCGATACGTGTTCGTCACAACGCGTTCGAGATCGATTTTCGTTTCGCCCAGCGCATCGGTAACGTAGAGGCCGCCATCGGAAGCAAGGCCATTGAGCACCGCGCGTTTCGCGGACACGCATGCATCGGCGTTTCGAGTGCTGTGGTACATCGAAGTCATATGCCGCCCTTTCGTTTGGTTGAATTCGCTCTAGCATACCAAGCGCGGGCAATGCAATATTACAGCTTTGTTAAATACACCGCTCACCAGCGGTAAACGGCCAATATGGCAGCCGAAAGCCACAAGCGATAGATTACTCGGCATCCGAAGCGAGCTCGGGGCCCACAACTCCTTCATGCGAGGCGAAATCGGGAATGAAACTTTCCTCGGCAGCTCCCCCCTCTTGCCAGAAATAATCATCGCAGCCGATATCATCGGCATAATCGAGAAGCTCCTCGAACGCTTCAGGATCGACTCTCTGCTCAAGTTCAGGATGCAACGGAAACGTTCCCATAGGCGTGTATTGGCTCATGAGAGAAAGCTTAAGCTGGCCGAGCGTTTCTTGCACGGCATAGGTTTCATGCACATATCGCACGATTCGCTTTGTTTCCTCCAAGTGTGTCGGAAGCAGCAGCACGCGAACGATAACGCGCGCACCCTGTTTCACCATCGCATCGAGCGAAGCCATAGCGAATTCGGGGTACGTTGGCGCTTTCGAATAGCTGCGCGCCGTCTGGGCATCGATATAGCGAAAATCGACCAGATAGGTATCGACGAGCCCCTTGAGCAAAGCGATAGTTTCTGGCGTTTCGTAGCCCGAAGTGTTGTACACAAACGGAATGGTGAGCCCCGCTTCACGCGCGAGCTTTGCCGCTTCAATAATTTGGGGCACATAGTGCGTTGGCGTTACAAGGTTCACATTGAGAGCACCTTGGTCCTGCAATTCCAAAAAAATGCAAGCAAGACGACGCACGCTCACATCGACGCCGCAGCTGCCGTTCGCAATGGGTTCATTTTGACAATACACGCAATGCAGCGGGCAATTCGAGAAGAAAACGGCCCCGCTGCCCACATTGCCCGAAATCGGCGGCTCCTCCCAGAAATGAAGGGCGGCCCGGGCGATGCGCAGCTCGTCAGCCGCGCCACACACGCCCCGCGCACCCGCTACGCGATTCGCACCACACGCACGAGGACAGAGCGAGCAATGCCCAAGCAAGGAAATCGTGGCATCAGAAAAAGAGGCCGTCGAGAGAGCGGCCTCTTCCATACATGACGTGTTATCGCGCACACCCATCGATCGCCTAAGCGCCGCCTTTGATTTTACGTGCGATACGATCGGCCACCGAAAGGTCCTCTCGGCGGTCTTGTCCCCAAAATACGATTGCAATCATCTCGGGGCCCACATGGGTTCCAATAACGGGACCGATATGCAAATCAAGGAACATGGCGTCTTCTTGTTCCTTCGCGATAAGCTCATGCATGCGCTCAAGGTCTTTAGGACAATCGGCATTGCCCGTCACAATAGCACCCGAAGGGCCGTCCTGAGAAACTTTATCGAGATAGAACTGTGCGAGCTGGCGAATGCCCTTTTTGCGGCCGCGGGCCACACCCTTCAAGGTGAGCTTGCCTTCCAAATCGATGGTGAGCATAGGCTTCACATCGAGTTTCGCACCTGCCGCAGCAACGCCATCAGGAATGCGGCCGCCACGACGCAACGACTCAAGGTCGTCGACCATAAACATCATGTTAAGGAAATAGCGCGCCTCTTCAGCCCACTCGACGAGCTCTTCAGCCGTAAGGCCCGCATCGCGCTGGCGCAGGGCTTCATATACCAAAGCCCCTTCCGCAACAGAAGCAAGCTTGGTATCGACGATGTGCAGCTGCATGTCGGGGTACTTTTCCTGAAGCTGATCGCGCACGAGCAACGACACATTGTAGCTGCCCGAAAGTGCCGACGAGAAGCTCAAGTAGACCGTAGGAATACCCGATTGCGCAGCGCGCTCGAACACCTCGGTGTAAGCGGGAATGGAAATTTGAGACGTCGTAGGAAAATTACCCTTGCGCATGCGGTCGTAGAATTCCTTGGCGGGCATGCTCACACCGAAATCGTCGAGATGCTGCTCGGTGTCGAAGAGGAACGGGAATTCAACGAGATACACGCCCTCGCGCTGCACCATCTCCAGCGGCAAATCGCAACACGAGTCGATAATAAGATTGCATTTCGCAGTCATTTGTGGCCTTTCTGAAAGCGATTCCGCGCTCCTTACGCGCAATACTTTGACAGACGAACTATATCAGGTCACGGCAGCATTCGTGTCGCTTTGTCAAAAAGGAATCAAATTGTCACTTATGCCGAGCGCACCGAAACATCCCCGCAATGCAAAAGGCGGCATCGAAGCATAAGGCCCGATGCCGCCTTATTATTCCGCGCTCGAGTTGAAACAAGAACTCTTACCAGCCGATTTTTTGGCCACGAAGCTCCGCCACGAGCGCCGCACGGCGATGCCACATGCCCTCTTCCAGACCCACGGGATACGTATGGGGATTCATCAAGCGTTTCTGAGATTCGTCAAGCTTTCCAAGAGCTTCTTTCGCACGCACCTGCGCGGCCATAGCGCAACGGTCTTCGGCGGCGAGCACCGATTTGCCATCACGCGAAAGCGGGCGAAGCAGCGTCTCGCTCGCAAGCCCCGCAAGCGATTTCTGGCGAAGCAAGTCGGACGGGTCGATGATCTTGTCTTCGGCATTTACCGGTTCGTTCACGTCGAAAACCATATCGCCTGCGATGCGCCCGTCTTCGAAGAAGAAGCGACGCACATCGAGAACGCCTGGAAGCGTGAGCTTGCTCGACATCTCAGTTACCTTGAGGCGAGCCTTCCATTTCGAGTCGCCCTGCGATTTCGTAGCCGACAGCTTATACACGCCGCCAAGCGCGGGCTGGTCATACGCGGTTGCAAGCTTCGTGCCAACGCCCCAGCTCATAACGTTCGCGCCCTGCTCGCGAATAGATTCGATCGTATACTCATCCAAATCGTTCGAGAGCACGATACCGCAATCGGTAAGGCCCGCTGCATCGAGGCGCTCGCGCGCATAACGCGAAAGCCACGCAAGGTCGCCCGAATCGATGCGGATGCCGGCAAGCTTTTCTCCGCGCTCGCGCATTTCGAGGCCCACGGTAATGGCATTTTCAATGCCTTTTTTCACGTTGTACGTATCGACGAGCAGAACGCAGTTCGTGGGGAAGCATTTCGCATACGCGCGGAAAGCTTCAAGTTCGCTATCGAACGACATGACCCAAGAATGGGAATGCGTGCCTGAAACAGGAATGTCATAGAGCTTGCCGGCAAGCACGTTGGAAGTCGAAGCGCATCCGCCGACAACCGCAGCGCGACTCGCCCACAGCGAACCGCCTGCGCCTTGCGCGCGGCGCAGGCCGAATTCCGCAACAGGCGTTTTCGCAGCAAGGCACACACGAGCCGCTTTCGTCGCGATGAGCGTTTGGAAATTCACGCAATTCAAAAGCGCGGTCTCAAGCAGCTGGCATTCAAGAATGGGGCCCATGACGCGAACGATGGGTTCCATCGGGAAAATAACCTCGCCCTCGCGCACGGCGTCGATGTCCACCGAAAGCTTCAGGGCCTGAAGGTATTCAAGGAACTCCGCCTTGAAGAGCTTTCCGCCGCCGGGGGCATTGAGCCCCGCCAGGTATTCGATATCTGATTCGGTGAATTCGAACCCATCGATCATTTCCGCGAGCTGCGACATGCCGCATGCAATGGCGAAGCCGCCCTTGAAAGGAGCATCGCGGAAGAAAACCGTGAAGCACGCCTGCTCGCCGAGCTTGCCATTTTCCCAATACCCTTGCGCCATAGTGAGCTGATACAAGTCGGTAAGCAGCCCATACGCCAAGCGCGGCGTCCCGTTTTCGACGGTTGGCTCGTCGAGGGTTTTCATCTTGATGCTCCTTTCAAAAAATGGGACAGGAGCTCATTCCTGTCCCATTTTGGGTTATTGCTCGCGGTTCTGGCTCTCGCCGCCCTGCGCTTTATGCGTGCGACGACGGGGACGCCTATGCGTCGAGGTTTCGCTTGCCTGGGCCCGCTGCGAGCCTTGAGCCTTCGTCTGAGACAGGCCCGAGGAACGCTGCCCGGGGCGACGTTGCTGTTTGGGCTTATCTTGCTTTTGTGCCGCGCCGCGGTTTTTCTGCTGCTGCGGCTTATCGGAGGAACGCTTAGGCTGTGCATTCTGAGAAGCCTGGCCATCGCGGCGTTTCGAACCCTGGGCGGTTTGCGAACTGCGGCGTTTCACACGGCCCTGGCTCTGCTTTTGCTGGTCTTCGCCACCTGCGGCTTCACCGCAAGAACGCTGCTTGCGCTGCGAATCGCGCTTCTCTTCAACCGTAGCTTGCGAGGAAGCGCCACGCGAACGACGGCGGCGGCGCGAAGAACGGCCCTGTTCCTCGTCGGCTTCGGCCTTGCGTGATTTACGGGAGCTCTCATTATGGCGTGCCACGGGTGCTTCGGCGAGCTTATCGGTGCCTGTGAAAATCGAGCGATCGACAATTTCCGCAACCTGCATATTCGGATTCGCGGCATTGATGGCAGCCTCGAGCACGTCGGCAGAAACAGAATTCGGCTTACCCGACTTTTTGTCGACGCCCATCTCGGCAACAGGAACACGCACGCGCTTGTCTTCGACCTGCAGCGTGACGGTTTCGCGGGGCACGTTGATTTCAACGACCTTTGCTTCGCCACCCGGCACCTTCACCATGGACCCCTGCTTGGGGCAATGGCACTTGAATTCCTTATAGGTATCGGATTCATAGCGAAGGCAGCACATAAGGCGGCCGCACAAACCCGAGATTTTTTGCGGGTTCAACGACAAATCCTGGTCTTTCGCCATGCGAATTGACACTGGATTGAACTGGCCGCCCAAGCGAGCGCAGCACAGCTCCTGGCCGCAGTGCCCGAAGCCGCCGACGATGCGCGCTTCGTCGCGCACGCCGATTTGACGCATGTCGATTCGAACGTGGAATTTCGCGGCGAGCGCGCGCACGAGTTCGCGGAAATCGATACGCTCGTCTGCCTCGAAGTAGAAAATCGCTTTGTCGCCATCGAAAAGGAACTCAACAGTCACGGGATGCATGTCGAGCTTGTATTGCTCGACCATTTCCTTGAAAACAGGAAGCGCCTCTTCGGCCTGAGCCTGAAGATTCGCCCACTTCGCGGAATCTTCAGACGTGGCTTTGCGCATCACGGGCTTCAAGGGGCTTTTAAGTTTCGCGATGGCGTCTTCGGAAACCTCTTTCAGGTTTTCATCGGCCACGCCGTATTCCAGGCCGCGCTCGGTTTTCACGATAAGCGCATCGCCCGCGGAGAACTCGACTCCATTGGGATCGAACCACAACACCCGAGGGTTATAGGTAAGCCTGACGGCAGCGACGTTAGGCATAGAGAACCTCTCTTATCTCGAAAAGCATCGATTCGATGCTCACTTGCGGAGAAACATTATACGAAATGGCGTCTTCGCAGGCGCTCACACACTCCTGTGCGCGCGTAACGCGCTCGAGCGTGGTGCGGGCAGCGGCGTCGTGAATAGACGCAGCCACATCGACGTTGACGACGAGAGAATCGTCGCCTGCACAGCATACTCCCACGTCGCGAAGCCATGCGCGAGCTATCGAGCACATTTGGCGCAACAATTCCATGGACGCCGCGCTCATGGCGCGCTTCTGGCGGGCTTCAAGCTGCTTGAGAGCCGAAGCCTGCAGGAATTCAGCCTTTTCTTCCAAATCGCGCTCTTGTTCACGACGCACTTCATCGAGTGGCGTTTTGGACGCCAAAACCAAATCTCGGGCATACTCAAGAATATCAAGGTCGTCTGCGCGCAAAAGCGAGCCCATGGCACCTATGATTTTCGTGCGGAACACGCCTCGCTCCTTGGAGCGTAAAAACTGAGCCGCCTTCGTGATGGAGCCGCCCACCGCCTGAATAGCAATGGCGGCCTCGGGAAGAGTGCAGCCCGTATTCTGGGCCAGAATGCCCGACGCCTCGCTCGCCGGAATATGACGAAACGGCACAACTTGACAGCGCGACACGATAGTCGGCAGCACGGCTTCGCGGGTGCGGCCTAGCAAGATGATCGTGACGTCGTCGGGCGGCTCTTCGAGCGTTTTCAAAAACGCGTTCGCGGCCGACGTACCAAGCGAGTCGACCCGATCGAGGATATACACCTTATGCCTGCCAGCAAGCGGAGCCAGCTGGGAATCGGCGACAAGCTCGCGAATTTGTTCGACAACGTAGCCCTGGGCGCCTTCTGGAGCGAGGTAATGCACGTCGGGATGGGACTTGCGGTCGATGCGGCGGCACGTGCCTGCCGAACACGTCTCGCATGAGGAACATGGGTCGCCTTCGCACACGATGGCCTTCGCGAGCGCGAACGCCGCCGCCGTTTTATTCGAACCCGCTGGCCCTGTGAACAAATACGCATGGCTCACGCGATCGCCGCGCACGCACGCACGCAAGAAATCACGAACTTTGGGTTGCCCGAAAATCCCGTCGAAGACGTCAGACATTATTCGGCCCCGTTTTCCGAATGCGAAACGGGAGCGGCAAACGTCGCTTTTCCGGTATGAGGCTTCTTGGTGTCGAGCGGTGCAAAATGCGCGCCCGATTCATCCGCAAGCAGTTCTACCATAAACGGAAAAATATCAGCAAGTTCGGCGAAAACAGCCTGAGACGTTTTCGACTTCTTGTCTGTCGAATACACCGTGCGAATGCGCTTCGGGTCATCAGCGGCGATTTCGGCAAACGCATTGCGCACGCGCTCATGGAACTCGACCCCCGCAGATTCAAGGCGATCAGCGCCATCGTTTTTCGTCGCGCGAACCAAACCGTCTTTCGTCGAAGGCGGAACGAGCAGAATGGTCCTGTCGGGAACAATGCCCTGGCACGCAAATTGGTTGGCGCGCCTCACGAAATCGGCATCGAGCCCACGACCGTACGCCTGATACGCCGTCGTGGAATCGAAGAAACGATCGCACAAAACCACGGCCCCGCGATCGAGCGCCGGCTTAATGACCTCTTCAACGATTTGCGCACGTGCCGCTTCGTACACAAGAAGCTCGCATGCATCGCACATCGCGGCATTACCCGGATCGAGCACGATGCTGCGCAGCTTGTCGCCTATAGCGGTACCACCCGGCTCGCGCAAGCGCACCACTTCAAATCCGCGCGCTTCAAGCGTTTCTGCCAAGAAGCGAATATGGGTCGTTTTGCCCGCACCTTCGCCACCTTCAAACGAAACGAAGACGCCGCGGCGTTGACCGGCCTTATTCGAGGTCATAAATACAACTTCCCTTCACATCGACGCCTACGAAGACGGGGAAATCTCGCACAACAATGCGTCGCAAAGCTTCAGTGCCCAAGTCGTCATATGCGACGACCTCGCCAGATTCAACACGCTGGGCCAAAAGCGCCGCAGCGCCGCCCGTAGCAGCGAAATAGACCGAACCGGTTTCAACGCACGCATCAATCACAGCTTGGTTGCGCACTCCCTTGCCCACTGTGGCGGCAATGCCCGCTCGATGCAGCTCAGGAGCAGCAAAATCCATGCGCGATGCCGTGGTAGGACCAACCGCGCCAAAGGGTCGACCTGCCGCAGGAGGTGTCGGCCCCGCATAAAAAATCGTGGCGCCCTCCAAATCATACGGAAGGCATCCTCGCTCGTGCAACTCGTCGAGCAGGCGCATGTGACCGGCATCTCGCAGCGTGTACATAGCGCCCGAGAGCGTGCAGGCATCGCCAGCGCGAAGAGAGGCAAGCGCCTCACGGGAAAGAGGCAGCTCCAATGCGAGAGGAGAATTCATCGAATCGGCCATGCCTACTCCCCCGTTTCCGTATCAACGCGCTCGAATTCACCTGTCTGAACGTTAAATTCAAACGTAGCGCGACGCATAGCAGAACAGCCCATGTTAATAGCGAGCGGCAAAGCCGCGATATGGCACGGCGCCGTGTTCACATGCACGGCAAGCGCCAACGTTTTGCCTCCAAGAGCGCCAGGGCCCATACCCGTCGCGTTCACCATATCGAGCAGCTCGTTTTCGAGTTCCGCCGTGCGTTCGTCCTTCGCTGAAGAGCCAACGGGGCGCAAGAGCGCCGATTTCGCCATGCCAGCGACCTTATCGAACGTGCCGCCGATGCCAACGCCAATCACGAGCGGTGGGCACGCATTTGCCGCCTTATGTCGAACGCAATCCATGACTTCATTAAGAATGCCCTGCTTGCCTGCGCCTGGCGGCAGCATAACCACACGCGAAGCGTTGTCGGACCCGCCACCTTTCAGCAGCACATGCAACCTGCATCCAGCTTTTTCGCTGAAATGAATATCGGCGAAAGCGGGCGTATTGTCGCCAGTGTTCGCGCGATCGAAAAACGCATCACGCACAACGCTCTTGCGAAGAAGCGCTTCTGTATATGCGCGAGCAACCGCATCATCGGTTTCCGCAAACACGTCGCCCGGCACGAGCACATCGGGACCCGCTTCAAGGCAGACCCAGCACGTTCCCGTATCTTGACAAATGGGGACGCAATCGCGCTCAGCGATTTCCGCATTTTCGAGAAGCTGGTCAAGAACGAGGGCGCCACGTGATTCGCCCTCGGCCTTTCGGGCTTCCGCAAGCGAGCGTTTCACGTCGCACGGAAGCACGCAAGCGATATTCGGGATGGCCTCATACACGGCTTTCGCCACGGCCTGTTTAGTAATGAGTTTCGTAGTATCCATAAAGACAAGTATAGCCCGCACCCGCCGAATAAGCTTCGACGAATACGGGCTATATAAGATGCGCGAAATTATGCGATGCGAAAGCGCTACTCCACTGCCTCGACGAACCAGGAAGTAATGCTCGTGGGGTGCGTAATGGCGGTGCCAACCACAACCGCCCACGCGCCCGCATCCATTGCAGCCTTCGCATCGGCAGGCGTATGCACGCGACCCTCGCAGATAACGGGCTTGTCGGGGAATTCCGCAACAGCCTGGGCGACCAGCGCCACGTCGGGGCCGTCGGCCATGCCGCAATCGATAGCAGCACCAGGATGAGAAAGCGTTGTAGAGGCGATATCGCAGCCGATGGCGAAAGCGTGGCGAATGTCTTCGATGGTCGAGCAGTCGGCCATAACAAGCACGCCCTCTTCTTTCAGCGGGCGCACGGTATCTTCCAGCGTTTTGCCATCGGGGCGAGGACGATCGGTAGCATCGATAGCGACGATATCGGCACCAGCCGCGACGCACGCACGAGCATGACGCAAGGTCGGCGTAATGTAGACGCCTTCATGTCCTTCTTTCCAAATGCCAATGACGGGAACCTCGGTGCGTCCTTTAATGGCGGAGATGTCGGAAAGGCCCTGGCAGCGAATGCCACCCGCACCGCCCAGCTCGCACGCGCGAGCCATTTGCGCCATGGTTTCGGGATGGCGAAGCGGCTCGCCCATATACGCCTGGCAACTCACGATAAGCTTGCCTTTGAGTTGTTCAATAATGGGATCCATTGCCCGTCTCCTAATTCTTCAAAGTATCCAGCAGATTTTCCGCAGCTCCAATGAGCGGCGCATTATCGCCGAGCGATGCATCGACAATGGGCAAATCAGCGAGAACGCCCGGGGTGCGCTCCTTGAATGCCGACACCATCGCGTCACGCCAAATGGGGCCAGCCTTCGTAACGGACCCAGAAACCACAGCGATATCGGGATCAAAGATATTCGTCCAGCCAGCAAGCGCTAAACCAAGAGCACGGCCCGCATTTTCAATGGTTTGACGTGCGATGTCTTCACCAAGTTGCGCACGATGAGAGATTTCGGCACCGGTTTGATGGACACCGCATGCGGCATAGTAGCGCGCCTCAATGCCGCTGCCTGCCGCCACCGACTCAAGATTGCCATCGAGGGCATCCAAGGTATTCATCGTCGATCCGATTTCACCCGCGAAACCATGTTTGCCGCGAACGATTTTGCCATGGCAAATAATACCGCCGCCAAGGCCCGTGCCTGGAGCCATGACAACGGCCGTCTGAGCACCACGCGCCGCACCCCAACGTGCCTCGCCGAGCGCATGCGACTGCACATCTCCGAGCACAGCGCTCGGGCATTCGAAACGCTCACGCAGCGCATCGCCGAGCGGCTGGCCCGACCATCCGGGCATGATTTCATTCGCAAAAGCGATATTGCCCGTATTCACGTCAACACGACCAGCCGTCGCAACGCCAACGCCCACGATGGTTTCGCCATGAGAAAGAGCCTCGGCACGCACGTCATCGACAAGGTCGAGAATGCGAGCAAGCACGACTTCCCCACCCTGCTGCGCATCGGTAGGAATCGAGCGCTTCGAAAGAATGATGGGTGCAGCATCGACGTTTTCATAACGCACGACGGCACACGCAATTTTCGTTCCGCCCACATCAACAGCAACAACGCTGAATGGATATTCCAAAGGAAAACCTCCAAAACAATCCCGATCGCACAACGCCGCGACCGGGGATTCCCGCAAAAAAAACGGCCACACGCTATGAGCCAACCGCTTATGCGCCAAAACAGCAAACGGCCACGAAGCGTGCCAGATTGCCCATCATGAAGCCACTCGTATTCCATACGCGGAAGCCCTGCACAAAGAGCAAGCTGATGCGCCTCGCGGCCGCACGGCGCCATAACGCCTCAAACGAAGAAGCGCCGCCCGTAAGGACGGCGCAACAAATCTACATCATGCCGTTCTGCTCGAGAACCGCACGAATGGCAGCAACGTCTTCGCCCTCGAGAGCCTGAACGGGCTCGCGCATCTGGTTCGTGTTGAACACGCCCATCTGCCACAGAGCGGTCTTGAACGCACCAACGCCAGCACCAAAGCCGACGGTCGCCTTCACGACGCGAGTCACGAACATCAAGCGAGCGAGATGATCCTGAATCTGGCGAACCTTCTCCCAATCGCCAGCCTGGAAAGCCTTCCACTGCTCAACGTAGCTGTAGGGGTCGATATTGGCAAGGCCCGGAACGGAGCCATCGGCGCCAGCCATGTAAGCGCCATCGACACACACCTCGTGGCCAGTGAAGACCTGCAGAGGATGGCCAGCATCTTCATTCTCGAGGCACAGCCAACGGAAGCTCACGTCGTCGCCCGAGGAGTCTTTAACGCCCTGGATAACACCGTCTTCGCCGAGGCGAACGAGCATCGTGGGGTCGAGCTTCGTGTGAACGCAGACAGGAAGATCGTAAGCGAACAGCGGCAAATCGGTCTGCTCGCGAATGGCGCGGAAATGACGCTCTGTTTCCTTGGGACCGCCCAGGGCATAGAACGGAGCGGTCGCGACAAGGCCGTCGACGCCATAGCCCGTAGCACGCTTGGCCTGGTCGACCACACGCAGGGTCTCCATATCGATAATGCCGGCAAGAACGGGAACGCGGCCATGAACCATGGCGACGGCCTCCTGCAGCACATGGTAGCGCTGAGCGTCGGTAAGGAAGGCAACCTCGCCCGAGGAGCCCAAGAAGAACAGGCCATCAACACCTGCGTCAATCATGCGGTTGATCGAGCGCTCGAGAGCCTCAAGATCAAGCGTACGCTCGGCGGTCAAAGGAATGACCACGGGAGGAATAACGCCATGGAATTTGCTTTCAGTCATGAGAAGACCCTTTTCTGTTGGATACAGCAAACATCAAAATTGTAAGCCCTGGTCGGTACGCGTCAAGCGGTAAGCGGTAAATTCAGCCCAAGAACAAAGAAAGCTCTTCCCCCTGCATGTTCTGCCCAGGTTCCTATGGCATCGTCTGCGTTCATTCTGGTTTTATTCATAAGTTGAACGCAGTCAGCCGAGCGCATAGTGAGCGATGCGAACGGTAGCGAGGCGTGGTGCTATGGGAACCTGGGCAGAACATGAAAAAGCGCCGCCCTTACGAGCGACGCTTTTCATAAATATCCATGCGGGGGTTATTGACCCAAATCGGGATGGAGCAAAGAAGGGGCAGCACCCAGAAGCAAACGAGTGTAATCGTCCTTCGGGTTGTTGAACACCTCGGCGGCAGTGCCGCGCTCGACTGCTTTACCCTTGTTCATGACGATGATGTTATCGGAAATATAACGCACCGTCTGAATGTCATGGCTGATGAACACCATCGAAAGGCCCAGTTCTTTCTTCAGGTCGGTAAGCAGATTCAGAATCTGCGCACGAACTGAAACGTCGAGAGCCGAAGTGGGCTCGTCGGCGATGATGGCATCGGGCTTCAACGACAGAGCGCGCGCAATAGCAACGCGCTGACGCTGACCACCGGACATCTGGCCAGGCAAAGCCTCAAGAACGGAGCTCGGCAGACCGACCATTTCAATAAGCTCTTTAATGCGAGCCTCGCGTTCAGCCTTCGTACCCACGTTGTGAACGATCATGGGGTCGAGCAGCTGATCATGAACAGTCATGCGAGCGTTTAGCGCCGTGGCGGGATCTTGAAAGACAACGGAAATAACGCGGCCGATGGTCTTTCGCATATCGGCCGTGCGCTTCGTGACATCGACGCCCTTGAAGTACACCTTGCCAGACGTAGGGGCCTGCAGACCGCACATAACATTCGCCGTAGTGGACTTGCCGCAGCCAGACTCGCCGACAATACCGATGGTTTCGCCAGGCATGAGCTTAATGGTGAGCCCATCAACGGCGGTCACCTTATTGGGATGCAGAATGGAGCCCGTGCGCGTATTGAACACGACACGAATATCATCGAGGAAGATGATAGGCGTCTGCTCTTTCGCATTCGAGGTTTCGGTCATTACTGCTCACCTCCGTACGGCGTAAGTCCAAGGCGCTTCATTTCTTCATCGGGCAGCTCGGCGTACCAATGGTTCGACGTGCAATCGTGCTTGAGAATCGGTCGAACGTCCGAATGCAGGTCGGGATGGCTCGAACGAGGAGCGAAACGGTCGCCCTTCGGGAAGTCTTTCGGCGAAGGAACGGAGCCGGGAACCTGATGCAGGCGACCCGAACCGGCTTCGATCGAAAGCACGGAGCCCAGAAGGCCACGGGTGTACTCATGAATCGGGTTGATGAGGATGTCGTTCACCGAACCCTGCTCGACGATCTGGCCCGCATACATAACGGTAATAGAGTTCGCAACCTGAGCGACGAGCGCGAGGTCGTGGCTCACGAAGACCATTGCGAAGCCGAGTTCTTTCTGCAGGCGCTTCAGCAGGTCAACGACCTGCTTCTGAACCGTAACGTCAAGAGCCGTGGTAGGCTCGTCGGCGATAACGACCTTCGGGTCGCGAGTCAACGCCATAGCGATAAGCACGCGCTGACGCTGGCCGCCAGAAAGCTCATGCGGATAGGAATCAAGCGTACGCTTCGGATCCAGGCCAACGAGCTTGAGCAGCTCCTCGGCAGAGCGAGTGCCACCACGCTTGGTGAGCTGCTTCATTTGGGTCTTGATGAGCATCGAAGGGTTCAGTGAAGAGAGCGCGTCCTGATAAATCATGGCGATTTCGCGGCCGCGAAGCTGGTTCTTTTCCTTCTCAGTCATCGCAAGCAGGTTCTTGCCCTGATACAGAACCTCGCCAGATACCTGCGCTTTGGGGTCGAGCAGGCCCATGATGGTGAGAGACGTGATCGACTTGCCGCAGCCCGATTCGCCAACCAGACCCATGGTCTGATGGGGGCGAACCTTGAAGCTCACGTTGTCAACGACGTTCACATCGCCATGGCGCGGGAACTTGATGCAGAGGTTCTTCACTTCAAGAATAGGTTCTGCGGTAATGTTCGATGCGGCACGGTCGGTACGTTGGCTCTCGACGATCTTAAGCTGGGCCAAACGCTCCTCCAAAGAGGCGGCCTGGGCCTGGTACGCGAGCACGGGGTTGGCAACAAGGCGGTCAGCCTCACGGTCGCTGTTCAGGTCGGAGTCGCTTGCCTTGATGGCAGCCTTCGGAGCAGCGGCCATAGCGTCGGTCATGCCTTCGGAAAGAATATTCAGGCACAGAACCGTAATCATGATGGCCAAGCCCGGGAACAACGCCTGCCACCAACGGCCAGCAAGCACGCCAGCACGAGCGTCGGCAAGAATATTGCCCCACGTGGGAGTAGGCTCAGGAATGCCAGCAGAGATGAACGAAAGCGAGGCCTCGAAAACAATGGCGTCTGCCACGAGCACGATGGTAAAGACCAAAATCGGCGCGATGCAGTTACGCACAACGTGCTTCCACAGAATCCACGGGGCACGAGCGCCGGAAACGACAACTGCGCGCACGTAATCTTTGCCGTATTCGCTCACGATGTTCGCGCGAACGATGCGAGCAATCTGAGGGATGTACAAAAAGCCAATGGCAAAAATCAGCGATGGCAGGTTGTTGCCGAAAACGATGACGAACGTAGCGGCCAAAGCGATACCCGGGAACGACATGATGATGTCGAGGATACGCATGATGACTTCAGAGACCCACTTGCGCGAAACGGCGGCAAGCGAGCCGATGATAGAACCGCACACAAGCGCAAACGCGGTAGCGCCAAGACCGATGGTCAGCGAGTAACGCGCGCCATACATCATGCGCGAAAGAACGTCGCGACCCTTGTCGTCGGTACCGAAGAGGAATTCCCCATCGGGAGCCTGACGGGCGGTGTAAATCGCCAACGGGTCATGCGGCGCAATGAAGTTCGCGAAACAAGCGATGAGCACGACGGCGACAAGCACGACAAGAGAAATACGCGCGCCGATGGACATTGCCTTCCAGCGACGGAAGTGCACCTTGCCGGCGCCGTCTTCCATTTTCTTAGTAAGGTTTCCTCGAAGTTGAGCTGCCATGCTACACCGTCCTGATTCGCGGATCGATCAGGATATAGAGCATATCCACCACGATATTGATGATGATGAACGTCACGGCAACAACCAACACGACACCCTGAACGAGCATGGTGTAATTGGACTGAATGCCGGACAGAATGGCCATGCCCATGCCGGGCAGGTTGAAAATGACCTCAATAACGACCGCGCCGCCGATAAGGTAGCCAATGCGAAGGCCAAGAACGGTAACGGGCGTAATAAGGGCATTGCGCAGCACGTTGCGGCCAATAACGACACCCTTCGGAATGCCGGCGCCGAGCGCGGTGCGCACGTAGTCTTTATCGAGTTCTTCGACCATAGAGGTGCGAATAACACGAGTGAGCTGGCCAGTGACGGGAATAGCCAGTGCGATAGCAGGCATCGCCATGCGGGCGAGCCAGCCAGCCGGGTCTTGCGCAAAGCTGGGCAGCGCACCGGACGCGGGCAGCACATGCAGCATAGACGAGAACAGCAAGATCATGAGAACCGCCAGCCAGAAAGAGGGCGTAGCGATAGCCGCGATTGAGAACACGCGGATAACTTGGTCGGGCCATTTGTCTCGATACACGGCGGAAACAATGCCGAGGATGGTCGCAAGAACCACCGCGATAATCAAGCCCATAAACGTAAGCTGCAGCGTAACCGGCAGTGCCTGCGCAACGCGATCGGTGACCGATGCGTTGTTGGCGCCATAGGTGCCAAGGTCGCCCTGAACAAGGCCGACCATGAAGTTGCCGTACTGCACAAGCACCGGATCATTCAAGCCATGCTCTTCACGATACTGAATGACCTGAGCTTCTGACGCATTTTCGCCAAGGACCGAATATGCCTGGTCGATCGGCGAAAGCGACATGAGGAAAAACACGAGGATAGTGACGCCGATGATCATGATTGGCAGAGCGATCAAGCGTCGGCCAATCAATCTGAGGAGGTTGCTCACCGTGTTCCCCCTTTCGCAATCGTGCGGGCATTGCCCGCTTCCCTAAAAAACAAGCCTGCGCTTCCCCGTCAAAGGCAAGAGAACAGACTTATTAATTATACAGAAAAGGCCGCTCACCGATGAATAAGAACCGCTGTTTTCTCGAGATGAATTCGAACGCAGACCCCCTCCCCCGTGGGCGGATTAAAATCGACGGTAAGCGGCAATATTCAACCGCGAACGGATAGTTCGCTCTCCATCGAATTCAAGTTTTCGCCATGGAAACCGCACATCAACGTTTCAACAACAAAAAAAGGAACGCGCCGAAGCGCGTTCCTTAAAACATCAGGTGACTTCTCTGCGTTAGTTGGCAGCAGCAGAAGCGTCGATGAAGACCAGGCCCGTGGTCGCGATGGGCTTGAAGCCTGCGATCTTGTCGGCCCAGTAGCCGGTTGCAACCTCGCGATGGAACAGCGGGTACAGCGGGCAGTATTCGGCGATGATGTCGAAGCACTGGTTCCACAGCTCCTGCTGAGCCTTCTCGTCGGCCTCTTCGCGAGCCTCCTGCATGAGCTCCTGGAGCTCCTTCCACTTGCCGTCGGCAGCCTTGGCCCAGCAAGAACGGCCGCGGGTCCAGGTGTTGTCGCCGTACCACCAGCTCATGAGCAGGTCGGGGTCGTTGCCGAAGCAGGTCGGGTCGCCAGGGGTGAGCATGACGTCGTAGTCAAGCACGGAATCGGACTCAGCGAGGGCAGACCAGTTGATCTTCTCTTCCTGAATCTCGCACTTAACGCCAGCAGCCTCGAGGTCGTTCTTGATCTGAGCAGCAAGGCCCTTGACCCAGTTGTTGTTGGTGAGAAGCTTGAAGGAAAGGTCGCTCACGCCGGCCTCTTCGAGCAGCTTCTTGGCCTTCTCGGTGTCGTAGGTGTACACCGTTTTAGCCTCGTGATAGTTCTTGTGGTCCTTGGGCAGGAAACCAGTAACCTTGCTTGCATGGCCAGCCATCTGATTGCTGATGAGCTTGTCAACGTCGATAGCGTAGAAGAATGCCTGACGAACGCGATAGTCGTCGAAGGGAGCCTTCAGCGTGTTGAACATAAGGAACGGCTGGTTGAAGCCCTGGACGTACTCAACGGTAGCGCCAGCAGCGGAAAGCTGGTCGGCGTTGGCGTCGGGAACGTTCTCCATAACCTGAACCGTGGCCTCCTGCAAAGAGGTGGTACGGGCGGTTTCGTCGAGCTGGATGAACCACTGCATCTTGTCGGCGGTAGCCTTGTGCTCGCCGTTGTAGTTGGCGTTGGGCAAAAAGTCAATTTCGCCGCCATCGTCGCCATTGATGGAGTCGTACATCCACGGGCCAGAGCCGATAGGCTTGGTCTTCAGGTCGTCCTCGGTGAGGCTCTTCGGGAAAACCTTAACGACGGACAGACGACCCTCGAGCAAGCTTTCGAAGGGATACTTCAGCGTGAAGGTGACGGTGGTTTCATCTTTCTCGGCAACGGCGTCGATGAAGGAAAGGAATGCACCGTAGGTGGCGTCGGCCATGTTAAGCTCGAACGCGTTCACAACGTCAGCAGCGGTGACAGCGGTGCCATCGGAGAACTTAGCACCGTCGCGAAGAGCAACTTCATACTCGGTTTCGGAAACCTTGACCGGCTTGTCGGCAGCCAGGGCGTTATAGGTCTTGTAAGTGTGCAGGTCGAGGTCGTACAGACCCTCGAAAACATGCCAGGTAGCAGCAAGCATCAGAGCAGAGCTGTTGCCAATGGGATTCACGTTGGTGGACGTGTAAGCGCAAGCGCCGGTCAGCGTGCCGCCCTCAGCCGCGGTCGCGGTGGAGCCGTTAGCACCTTCAGAGCCAGCGTCGCTTCCGCCGCCGCAACCAGCAAGGCCCAGGCCAACAGTGGCAGCAGCCACAGCGGAGCCGGCAACAAACGTGCGGCGATCGAGGTTAAACGAGTTTTCCATGATCCTCCCTTTCAAAAAGGTACAGTCGATGCCCAACCTTCCAAGCAAAGCATCAAAGCGCCCACGGCTCATATTGGAGGCCGTGCAAGTAAGGCGCGGGCAAAATTCAAAAAAGAACCCTGCCCGAGCCCAGCACGAATGCATCGCTCCCCGTGCGCAATGCCCTTCCCTCTTCAAGCCGACAAGTAGAATACCCCAAATTCGAAACGTTTCAGGCGTGGGGTAATGACTTGTAATATTTAAGGGTGCTTTCGGCGGTAAGCGGCATCTTTAACCGCACGAACGGCACAAAAAAAGGCCGGCCATTCGGCCAGCCTTTTTTCAATCAAGCATGCTGAGCTCGTTTTGTCGAAAAGCCCAAAGGGCGATTCAAAAAAGAGCTTACGCGTTGAAGAGCTCGATGGTGTCGCCGTCTTTCAGCGTAACCATGGCCTTCTTCCAGGTGCGGGTGCGACCCGGCTGCATACGAACGCGCTTCGGCTTCGACTTGACGTTCAGGGTGTTCACCTTCGTCACGGTCACATTGAAGATAGCTTCGATGGCCTGGCGAATCTCAACCTTGTTGGAGTCTTTGGCGACTTCAAAGGTGTAGGTGTTCTTGTTCATCATGTCGTAGCTGTGCTCGGTGATAACCGGGCGAATGATGACCTCGCGGGGATCCTTCATTATGCAAGCACCTCCTCGAGGCGTTCCAGGGCGGCCACGGTCAGAACGAGCTGCTTGTTGTCGACGAGCTCGTAGGTGTTGGCGGCCGAGACGGGAATGATGTTGACGTTCTCGAGGTTGCGGAACGAAAGGAAGGTGTTCACGTCGTCGTCAGCGATAACAACGGTAGCACGAACCTTGTCGAAGCCCAGGGCCTCCATGGAAGCCTTCGCATCTTTGGTGCGAGGAGCCTCGAAGGCGAACTGGTCAACCACGGTGAGCTGCTCGTCGGCCAGCTTAGCGGAAAGCGCAGAGCGCATAGCAAGCTTGACTTCCTTGCGGTTCACGCGGAACGCGTAAGAACGGGTGTGGGGACCGAACACGGTGCCGCCGCCAACCCACTGAGGGGAGCGGATGGAACCCTGGCGGGCACGGCCGGTGCCCTTCTGACGCCACGGCTTCTTGCCGCCGCCGCGAACTTCGCCACGGGTCTTGGTGTTAGCAGTGCCCTGACGCAGGCCGGCGCGATAGGCACGCACGACCGTGTGCATCACGTGGATGTTCGGCTCGATACCGAACACGGCGTCGTTCAGCTCGACGGATTTAACCGTCTTGCCCGCGACGTCTTTGATGTCAATAGTAGCCATTGTGGTGTTTCTCCTAATAAAGCGGGGCACTAGGCCATGCGGACGCGAACGATGCCGTTCTTGCCGCCCGGGACGGCGCCCTTCACGAGGATCAGGTTCTGCTCAGCGTCAACGCGAACAACCTCGAGGTTCTTCACGGTAACGGTGTCGCAGCCCATGTGACCCGGAAGGCGAACGCCCTTGAAGACGCGGGAAGGCGTGGCGCACTGGCCGATGGAGCCGGGAGCGCGATGGAAGTGAGCGCCGTGTCCGCCAGGGCCGCCAGCGAAGCCGTGGCGCTTGATAACGCCAGCGAAGCCTTTACCCTTGGAAGTGCCGGTAACGTCGACCTTCTTCACGTCGGCGAAAGCTGCAACGGTCTGCAGGTCGCCGGTCTTGTACTCAGAAGCATTCTCGACGCGAACCTCACGCAGGTAGCGAACGGGCTCGGTGCCGAGCTTGGCGAAATGGCCGCCCATGGGCTTGGTGATCTTCTTGGGCTTGATGGCGCCAAAACCAAGCTGAACAGCTTCGTAACCGTCGGTAGCGGCGGTCTTCACCTGGCAAACCTTGTTGGGCTCAGCCACGATGATAGTGACGGGCACAACCTGGTCGTCCTCGTTGAAGATCTGAGTCATACCGATCTTTTTGCCGTAGATAGCGTTGATCATCTCATGCACTCCTTACAGCTTGATCTCGATGTCGACACCAGCCGGGAGGTCGAGGCGCATCAGCGAATCAACCGTGTTCGGGGTGGGCTCGAGAATGTCGATCAGGCGCTTGTGCGTGCGCATCTCAAACTGCTCGCGAGAGTCTTTATCGACGTGCGGGCCTTTGACGACGCAGTACAGGTTGCGCTCGGTGGGCAGAGGGATAGGTCCGGAAACCTTGGCACCGGTCTTCTGGGCGGTGTCGACGATGAGCTTGGTGGACTGATCCACGATCTCATGGTCGTAGCCCTTCAGGCGGATGCGAATCTTCTGATTAGCCACTTTCATTTCCTCCATGAATTAAGCGGTTCGCCGATTAGGCGTTGCCGCCGGCCTTGCTGATAATATCCGCAGCCACGTTCTTGGGAACGGGCTCGTAGGAATCGAACTGCATGGTGTACGTCGCACGGCCCTGCGTACCAGAACGCAGGTCGGTGGCGTAGCCGAACATCATACCCAGAGGCACCTTCGCAGAGATGGCCACAGCGCCGCTGCGCTGCTCCTGGCCCTGAATCATGCCGCGGCGGCTCGGGATGTCGCCCATAACGAAGCCGGTGTACTCTTCGGGAGTTTCGACTTCGACAGCCATGACGGGCTCGAGGATGACGGGGTCAGACTTGCGCAGAGCGTCCTTGATGGCCATAGAGCCAGCAACCTTGAAGACGACTTCAGAGGAGTCGACTTCATGGTAAGAACCGTCGATGAGCTCGACGCGAACGTCCTCGACCGGGTAGCCAGCCAGAACGCCAGAATGCAGCGCTTCCTGGATGCCCTTGTCGATAGCGGGGATGTATTCCTTGGGAACAACGCCGCCGACGATCTTGTTCTCGAACAGGTAGCCCTTGCCAGCTTCCTGCGGGTACATGTTGATGACCGCATGGCCGTACTGGCCGCGACCACCGGACTGACGCACGAACTTGCCTTCGGCGCCGAGCACTTCGTGGCCCGGACGCTCGCGGTAAGCAACCTGCGGCTTGCCGACGTTCGCTTCGACCTTGAACTCACGGAGCAGACGGTCGATGATGATTTCGAGGTGCAGCTCGCCCATGCCAGCGATGATGGTCTGGCCGGTCTCGTGGTTGGTGGACACGCGGAAAGTCGGGTCCTCCTCAGCCAGCTTCTGCAGCGCGAGGCTCATCTTGTCCTGCTCAGCCTTGGTCTTAGGCTCGACAGCAATGTCGATAACGGGATCAGCGAACTCCATGGACTCAAGGATGATAGGAGCATCCTCGGAGCACAGAGTGTCGCCCGTGGTGGTGTTCTTCAGGCCAACAACGGCAACGATGTCGCCAGCAGCGCAAGTATCGATGTCGACTCGCTGGTTGGAGTGCATCTGCAGCAGGCGGCCGATACGCTCGTTCTTGTCCTTGGTAGCGTTGACCACGTAGGAACCGGAATCAAGCTTGCCCGAATACACACGCAGGTACGTGAGCTTACCAACGAAGGGGTCGGTCATAATCTTGAAGGCCAAAGCCGAGAAGGGAGCCTTCGGGTCGGCTTCGCGGGTGTCTTCCTCGCCAGTCTCGGGGTTGGTGCCCTTGATGGCCGGAACGTCGCCCGGAGCAGGCAGGTAATCGACAACGGCGTCGAGGAGTTCCTGAACGCCCTTGTTCTTGTAAGCGGAACCCACGAAGACAGGGTTGATCTTACAAGCGATTACACCCTTGCGCAGAGCAGCCTTGAGCTCTTCAACGGAGAACTCTTCGTCCATGAGGACCTTCTCCATGAGTTCGTCGTCGCAGTCGGCTGCGGCGTCCACGAGCTCCTGGCGGTAGATGGCTGCATCGTCGGCAAACTCGGCCGGGATGGCATCCATCGGCTCGGGGTAGGTCATGCCCTTGTCATCGGCCTTGAAGTCCCATGCGGTCATGGTAACGAGGTCGATAACGCCCCAGAAGTTGTCCTCAGCGCCCATGGGCAGCTGAGCGGCAACTGCATTCGCGCCCAGGCGATCTTTCATCGTCTGGATCGCATGCAGGAAGTCGGCGCCGACGCGGTCATACTTGTTGATGAACGCGATGCGAGGAACGCCATAGCGCTCGGCCTGACGCCAAACGGTCTCAGACTGAGGCTGAACGCCAGCAACGGCGTCGAAAACGGCAACAGTGCCGTCGAGAACACGGAGGGAACGCTCGACCTCGGCGGTGAAGTCAACGTGGCCCGGGGTGTCGATGATCTGGAAGCGGTAGGTTTCGCCATCTTTCTTCCAGAAGCAGGTGGTAGCAGCAGCGGTAATAGTTACGCCGCGCTCCTGTTCCTGAACCATCCAGTCCATGGTGGCAGCGCCATCGTGGACCTCGCCGATTTTGTGCGTCTTGCCCGTGTAGTACAGGATACGCTCGGTCGTGGTGGTTTTGCCGGCATCGATGTGAGCCATGATGCCAAAGTTACGGGTGAGATTAAGGTCGTTTGCCTTTGCCATTATCTCTCACGCCCTACCAACGATAGTGCGAGAATGCACGGTTGGATTCAGCCATCTTGTAGAGGTCTTCGCGCTTCTTGACAGACGCGCCAGTGTTCTCGGCGGCGTCCATGATTTCAGCAGCAAGACGCTGAGCCATGGTGTGCTCCTTGCGCTTGCGGGAGAAGTCGACGATCCAACGGATGGCGAGGGTGGTGGCACGACGGGGGTTGACTTCCATCGGCACCTGGTAGGTTGCGCCGCCGACACGCTTGGGCTTGACCTCAAGGGTGGGGCGAACGTTGTCCATAGCCTTCTTGAAGACGCTGAGGGCGTCCTGCTGGGTCTTCTCGGCGACGATGTCGAACGCACCGTAGACGATACGCTCGGCGAGGGACTTCTTGCCGTCGAGGAGGACTTTGTTGATCAGCTGAGTGACCAAACGATTGTTGTACACGGCGTCCGGCTGAACTTCGCGGCGGACTGCTGCTGCACGACGAGGCATAAATGTGCTCCTTGGTGATTGTGCGCGCTTCCGGGGATTTCCCCATTAGGCCTTTATCGGCCCGCGCGACTTACTCATACTTATTTCGGGCGCTTAGCACCGTAACGGCTGCGAGCCTGCATGCGGTTATTCACAGCAGCGCAGTCGAGGGCGGCGCGAATAATCTTGTAACGCACGCCCGGGAGGTCCTTAACACGGCCACCGCGGATAAGCACCATGGAGTGCTCCTGCAGGTTGTGACCAATGCCAGGAATGTAGGCGGTAACCTCCATGCCGTTGACGAGACGAACACGAGCAACCTTACGGAGTGCAGAGTTCGGCTTCTTCGGGGTGGTGGTGTACACACGCGTGCACACGCCACGCTTCTGGGGGTTGCCCTTGAGCGCCGGGGTCTTCTTCTTGTCGACCTGCTTGGCGCGGCCCTTGCGGACCAGCTGGTTAATAGTAGGCAAAGCTTCTCCTTCAAATCTTACGGCTTGCCGGCACTTTCCAGCGACCTGCACAAGCTCGTTCTTGCCTGGGCTGAGTGGGTCAGCCCCTCCCCTGGCCTTGCGCTTCCCAAGCTCAATGTTCAACCCAGGAGCTCGAAAACCGTTCGGCCTTGCCTGCGACCTGGCAGCACGCCGGCGCAAGCAAACGTCCCTCGCGAAACGCAAGGCGAAACTTTACCATCGTCAAAATAGAGTGTCAAACGCCACGCATCCGGGCGTATCTATTCGCCTTAGATATTGTTTTCCCAGTTCACAGCCCTTTTAATCATAATTACGTCGAGGAATTGTGAACGTGTCGGCAAAAAAATCTTGAACCAATCACCGCTTTGTGGAAGGAGACGCAAAAATGCAATGTATATATTGCATTACGAAGCGGAAGCCCATCCTCATGCACTTCACAAGGAAACGCCGCGCTCGAAAGGCACGTTTTCCAGCGCGAAAACAACGACAGTACGTCGGCTCAAGACAGCCATTGTATGAACCGCGGGCAAAGCATCGTTTTTTTTAAAAGCACGCCCGTCAATAGTCGCTCTTCCGAAACACGACCGATGATTGTCGCTTTTCCAAATCGCCCTCATAAAGAAAGGAAGCCGCAAAACGCAGCTTCCAGAACAATATGCAATTTCTAGGAACGCGTAAACCCGTTACGCAAGTTCGCTATTTCGCAAAACCAATTTTCTTTTCGTCTTCGGTATTGAAAAGCTGGCGATGCTCGTCAGACTCTTCAATCCCATGACGATCGGCATAGCCCGTAAGCATGAGCGTCAAGGCACCGTCGCCCGTGATATTGCACGCAGTGCCGAAGCTATCTTGCAGGGCGAATACGGTGAGCACGAGTGCCGTGGCCGTATCGCCGAAACCGAGCACGCCCGTAATAAGGCCAAGCGATGCCATAACGGTGCCGCCGGGAACGCCGGGAGCGCCAATGGCGAATACGCCAAGCAGCAGGCAGAACAAAATCATGGTAGAAAGCTCGGGCATGGATCCATTAATCATTTGACCAATGGTCATAACGAAGAAGACTTCCGTGAGCACCGAGCCACACAAATGGATGTTGGCGAACAGCGGAATGCCGAAGCTTACCATATCGCGACGCAGCGGAGGCGCAGCGCGATTGGCGCCCTGAAGCGCAACGGCGAGCGTCGCAGCGGATGACATGGTGCCAACAGCCGTCAAATACGCGGGGCCGTATTGGCGAAGAACCCTCAACGGATTCTCCCCCGAATAAGCACCGGCGATTCCGTACAGAATAGCAAGCCAGATGTAATGGCCGACGATGACGATAAGCACCACCGCAAGGAACACGGGCAGCTGACGCGTAATGGTGCCCTCATATGCAAGACCGCAAAACGTCGTAGCGATAAAGAACGGCAGAATCGGAATAACCACGCGCGTCACAATGGCCAAAACGATACGCTGGAACTCGTCGAGCAGCTTGCACATGAGATCGGCATGCGTCCATACCGCAGCAAGGCCAAGCAGAATGGAAAGCACAAGCGCACTCATAACAGGCATGATTTGCGGAATATCGAGCTGGAATACGATATCGGGCAGCTCTTTGAGCCCATCAACCGACGTGGCGATAGACAGGTTGGGAATGATCGCGTAGCCAGCGAGCATCGAGAACAATGCGGCACCAATGCTCGAGCAATACGCGATAAGCACAGCCACGCCCAGAATGCGCGACACGTCCGAGCCGAGCTTGGTGATGGACGGCGCAATAAAGCCGATGATAATAAGCGGAACGCAGAACATAATGACCTGGCCGAGCACGTACTTGACCGTCACAACCACGTTCATAACCGCCTCGTTGGCAACAAGGCCAACAAGAATGCCCACGACCACCGCCACGAGCAAGATAAACGGCAGACTGGTGAAAAACTTCTTCATGAAAACCTCCGTGCTAATATGCGGCACAAGCCCGCGAACGCAAACAATACCATGTTATGCGGCCCACAACGACGAGGCATGAGGACTCATGGATTAGTGGACGAAAACGTTCGTGAAAGTCAGCAAGAAGAAGACGACGCACGCCGACAAAGCGCCTAAGCGACATGAAAGGCGTACATCATAATCGACTGATTCGCGATTGCATTCGCGTCCCAAGTTTTCGCGGTATTCACACTGGAATACGGGTCGTTGATTTGAATCGTGCCGTCGCTCGAAATGCCTCGCGCAACGAAGAAGTGACCGCTATCGGTGAAATCACCAGGACCTACGTTAACGATCACGACGAAGCCGTTTTTGAGATAGCGAACGAGGCTTGCTGCGGAGGGAGAGAATTCCTCGCACGCAAGGCCAAGCTTTCCGGCATCATCAACAAGAAATTCGCCGATGGTCCCTTCCCCATCGACCGCATATCCATCGGCGGTCGCAAGGGCGGCCATGTCGGCGGGCGACTTGTCGGTTTTGCCCGTGAGCGCCATATAGACCATAGAAAGCGACGTGGGACAGCATCCCGTAGAACCAAGAGCGGCGCCGCAATACTCGATATAGCCCCAACGCTGATCCCATTGCTTCAAGTCGGGAACCGATCCCCGCGCCACGGTATCAGAGTACGCCGCACCCGAACTTGCAGGATATCGATCGGGAAAATCGGCAACATAATCAAGAGCCTCGGGGTCTTTAGCGGCAAGTTCCAGCATTTTCTGCTGGTAGTGCTCCCCCGTTTTGCCAAGAGCGACTACATTATTCACAATGCTCACGATACGCGGGTCATCAGATTGAGCTTCGAGAGATTCGCGCGTTTTTGCATCTAAACCCGCGGGCAATAGAGAGAAATCCGCAATTTCCGCATCGCCAGAAGCATCCCCGTCTTCACCTGGAACGCTTTCTACTTCCTCAAACGTATCCAACGAGGCAATTTCGGGAGTATGCCCGAAACGAGAAGCAACAACCATCAGCGAAAAGATAACAAGAACCGCAACGACACAAATGACGACAGATCTCGGAATCGACGAGAGAGACGACAGCGAAGCCGCGATATAACGAACACCACGATAATCGGAACGAAACGACCTGCCATGCATCCGTGAATGAGAATTATGGCTACCGGCATGATCTCCACCGGCATCTCGGGCATTCTTGGTTCGATGAGCACTGCGCCCCGAAAGATCGAAAATATCATCATCAAAGGAGACACCTTTTTTCGAAGCCTGCCTACGCTCAAGGCGGGTGCGAGCAGCATCACGCGTTTCGTTTTCGATTGATATTGTCTTGTCTTCGTCGTTCGGCAACACGCGCGAATCCTTCTTATATAGATAACAGCAATTCGTATCAGCAATGAGCTAGCTAGAGGCGCTTGGCTTTTTCAACCGTTGCCAAAAGGCTCTCGATGACCGCCGAACGCATGCCTTTCTCCTCGAGCACGCGAAGGCCTTCGATGGTCGTACCGGCAGGCGAGCACACAGCATCTTTCAGCGCGGCGGGATGCTGGCCCGTTTCGAGCACCATACGGGCCGAGCCCGCAACGGCAGCCGCAGCCATGCGATATGCCGATGCCCTGGGCAACCCCTCGGCAACGCCAGCATCGGCCATGGCCTCGATGAACATATATACATATGCTGGAGAACAACCAGCGACGGCAGTTGCGGCATCGAAAAGGTGCTCAGAGAGCACCTCGCCTTCGCCAAACGATTGGACGAAAGCCATGACGCGAGCCTTGTCGGCCTCGCCAAACCCGTCGCCATACGCAACAGACGTCATACCGCAGCCAATGGCAGCAGGTGTATTGGGCATCAATCGCACGATTTTTTTCGCGCCCGTTTTTTCGGCAAGCCATGAAAGCGTTTTGCCAGGAGCAATGGAGACTACGATTGCCTCGCTCGAAAGCGAGGGCGCGACTTCGGCAATAACCGATTCGTACATTTGAGGTTTGACGGCCAAAATAACCATCTCGGCTTTTGCCGCATCGCCATTGTTCGAAGCCACATTGACACCGAATTCCTCATGAACGGCATCGAGCGTTTTCTGCGTGCGCGCGGAAACGATGATATCGCCAGGTTCGCACAAGCCAGCAGAAAGCACGCCAGAAAGCATAGCGCGGCCCATATTGCCGCACCCAACAAAACCAATCTTATGCATGAGGCCCACCTTAAAAGAGGAAGTTCGAACTCGCATCGCAGAGCCTTCCCATCCGCGTCGAAGACATCGGACCGTAGCACAAAGCCGCATGGAGAACGCTCTGGAAGTGATTCATCCGCAAATGCTGCAAACCATTCCCAAAACGTTCTTTCGCATCGTTTTGGGAATGGTTTGCGGAATAACCCACAATATCGCGTCGCGGACGATACCGTGCGAAAGCAAGAGGCCGGCCCCGAAAGGCCGGCCTTTCAATTAAGCCGCGAGAATCGGCGCAGCAACCTGCTTCTTGCGGGAAAGGACGCCCGGCATCCATACGCTCTTGCCGGTGACATCGATGCCGAAGACCTTGTTCACGAATTCGGTATCGCCTTCGCAAATGAACTGGCTGCCCTCAGCCAGAATGTCGGTCGCGAAGAAGAGCACGAATTGGTAGCCCTTCTCGGCAACGAGAGCCTTGATGGCCTCGCGAATCTCAGCCTCGCGACCAAGCACGGCCTGAAGGTCGACGGTTTCGAACTGGCCGATATAAACCTTGTTGCCGCTCGAAAGCTCGAATTCCTTCGCATCGGCGTTCACGATTTTATCGACAGGCAGCTCGGCCGGGTTGGAACGACACTTGAAGATGTTCATGCCGTACTCCACCGGGTCAACACCGACGAATTCAGCCGTTTTCGCGATGATATCGCGGTCGAAGTTCGTGGTGGTGGGAGACTTCATAATCACCGTGTCGGTGAGCATGGCGCCCAACAGCACGGCAGCGATAGCCTTAGGCATTTCAATGCCCTCGATGTCGAACTCACGAGCAACGATCGCGCAGGTCGAGCCAACAGGCATGGCGTTGTAGCGCAGCGGCTGCGCGGTGGTAAGGCCGCCCAGGCGATGGTGGTCGACGATTTCGACGATCTCGGCATTCTCGAGGCCCTCGGCAGACTGCAGCGCCTCGCTGTGGTCGACAAGAATCACCTTATCGCCTTCGCCCACACCCCCGATGAGGCGCGGGGTCTCGATGCCATTCTCGGAAAGAATCCACTCGGTCTCGGGCGGGAGACCGCCGAGGCGAACAGCTTCGTACGTCACATCTTCGCCGTTCTTCTTGGCGAGTTCGTTCTTCAGATAGGCATAGCCAATCGCAGCCGAAATCGCGTCGTTATCGGGATTCTTGTGACCGAACACCAGAATCGAAGGCATAGGGTTTCCTCCTTGTTTCACTTCATACAAATCGCAGCGAAACAGTGTACCATGGCAGAATCACGCGAGCCCGTTCGTGTGCAATGACCCATAGAATTCCCAGCAGAAAGGCCAAACATGAGGATTCTTGGCATTCGAGATATCATCGGCCCCATTATGATTGGCCCGTCGAGCAGCCACACCGCGGGCGCGCTTCGCATCGCGAGCATGTGCCGCCGTTTGCTCGCGGGCGAACCTCGCCAGGTGGCCTTTCATCTATACGGCAGCTTTGCCCACACCTATCGCGGACACGGCACGGACAAAGCCCTTGTCGCAGGCCTGCTCGGTATGGCGGCCGACGACGAACGCATTCGCGATTCATTCGAAATCGCCAAACAACAAGACTTGAGTTTCACATTCGAGCCGCGTCCGAACGAGCCGATGCCCCACCCCAACACCGTATGCATCGAAGTCACCGATTCCACGGGTTCTCATGTTTCCATGCGTGGAGAGAGCATTGGCGGAGGCGCGGCAGTCATCACGCGCATCAACGGCATCGACGTTCGCCTGACGGGCGAATATCACAGCATCGTCGTGAAGCAACGCGACGTGGCAGGCGTTCTCGCGCACATCGCGACATGCCTTTCGGTATTCGACGTGAATATCGCCACCACAAAGCTGTTCCGCGAACGAAAAGGCGAGCTCGCTTACACCATTATGCAAACCGATGACGAAATCGACGAGCGCGTGGCCGCAAGCATCGCGAAGCATCCAGACATCTTCGACGTGCGCATCGTGAAAAGCGATCGAGCGAGCGAAGCGGTTGCCCCCGTGAAAGGCAATGCGGAAAACGCCGGCGGTTTCGCCGCCGAATTCACCCCGCAGGAAGCCGCCGCCCGTTTTGAAGAACTCGATTTTGCATGCGGGGCAGAAATGCTCGCCTATTGCGAACGTGAAGACATCGCAATTTCTGAGGCAATGTGCCGCCGCGAACGATGCATGCTTGCCGCCGACGGCGTCGCGGTCGACAACACACGACGCTATTTGGAACGCGTGCTTTCCGTTATGCGCGAATCGGCAACCACGCCCATAACATCGCCCGTGCGTTCGATGGGCGGCCTCATTGGTGGAGAGGCAGCCGCGCTTTCGAAGCTCGAGGCCAAAACAGATAGCGGCACGGCCAACGCATGCATCGCCGACCCTATGCTCGCCCGTGCAACCACGTATGCCATGGCAGTGCTCGAAACAAACGCGTCTATGGGGCGTATTGTCGCGGCACCCACAGCAGGTTCTTCGGGCGTCGTGCCCGCAATGCTTTTAGCGGCGCAAGATGAACATGGATTCAGCGATGAAGAACTCGTCAACGCTTTAGCGAACGCAGCCGCAATTGGGTATTTGATTACGAGGAATGCTACGGTTGCCGGAGCCGAAGGCGGCTGCCAAGCCGAAGTTGGCGCCGCGAGTGCCATGGCCGCAAGCGCGGCATGCGAGCTTTTCGGGGGAACGCCCGCGCAATGCTTCGCCGCAGCGAGCAATGCGCTATGCGGGCTCATGGGCCTTGTGTGCGACCCCGTCGCAGGCCTGGTCGAAGCGCCCTGTCAGAAGCGCAACGCCACGGGCGTCGCCAACGCAATCGTATCGGCGCAAATCGCGCTTGCGGGCATTGGCAACCTCGCGAACTTCGACGAAACCGTTGAAGCCATGCGGCGCGTGGGCAATTCCCTTCCCTTCGAGCTTCGGGAAAGCGCACTCGGCGGCCTTGCCGCAACGCCTTCCGCATGCGCATTCTACGAAGGCTGCATGAACTAGCAAACCAACAGGATGTGTTAAATGCTCGTAGCGTTTAACACATCCGTCCCACCCTTTTCGCACAGGAACGCTAGCGAACCACTTCCCCCTGGTAGCCCGTGATGCCGCCGATATTCTCAACCTTGGTGTAACCCGAACGCTTCAAAAACGAGAGCGCTTGGCCGCTTCTCGACCCCGTGAGGCAATGGACGAAAATCGGAGTCTCCTTTTCCGGATATTCCCGAAGCACGCGCTTAATATCGTTAAGGGGAATATTGACGCTCCCGGGAATATGGCCCTGTCCATATTCTTCTTCACTACGTACATCGATCAAAACCGCGCCATCGGTCGCGCGCCACCGGTCAACGCCCCTGTTAATAGTGGCTCCTGTAATCAAGTCCATAAAGCTCATGCGGTGCTCCTCATCTTTCTTCAAACGCCCTCGCAAAGCGGCGACACGTTTGCATGCCGACGTTGGATTTCAACTATAGCCCACTGGTAAAATACCAATATTACAGTCATTTGTAAGGAGGTTCTCGTGCTTTAAAACGGCAGAATCTGGATGGACCAGGGCGACACAATCCCTGTTATTTTCTGCCCAACCAGGCAACCGGCATGGACCCATCGCGACGCATCAGGCACCGACGCCTCCTCCATTGCCTGCAAGGCCGCCTGCCCGAAACCCCAACTCTCCCGCCAACCTGTTAAACGCTACGAGCATTTAACAGGTTGGTGTCCACCGGCCCCAAACAGCAAGGAGCGTTTGAGCATGCTACCTGTTTTTCTTCAAGGATTATCGTTGGGGCTGGCATTTCTTGCCCCTATCGGCATGCAGAACCTCTTCGTCATCAACAGCGCGTTAAGTCATACGTTCACTCGAGCGCTAGCGACGTCTCTCGTAGTTGTATTCTGGGACATCTCCCTGGGAGTTACGTGTTTCTTGGGAGCCGGGGCGCTCATGGATGCGTTTCCGTGGCTTAAGAAAATCATGCTGGGGCTTGGCGGCCTGCTGGTTATATACATAGGCATAGGCCTTATTAGGACGGAAGCGAGCTTGGATGGCGGCGAAGACGTCAACCAGCCATTCTTGAAGATCATCGCTGCCGCATTCGTTGTGACATGGCTCAACCCACAAGCCCTCATCGATGGCACCATGATGTTGGGAGCATTCAGGGCAACGCTACCGGCAGGCGGCGACCTTCCCTTCATCCTCGGCTTCACGTCGGCAAGCTTCATTTGGTTCAACGGCCTTGCCATTGCGTCGAATTTGCTCGGAGCCAAAATCAATACGCGTGCCCTTACCTGGCTCAATCGCCTTTGCGGCGTTGTGATCATTTGCTACGGAACAAAGCTGCTTTTCGATTTAGCGCGAATGATTTTCGGATAAAACGCCCCACAAAACAGCAGCCAACAGCGCAACGACTCAACCGCTAGCAAACCAACGACGCTTTAAGCGCGTCGCCTTTTATCGTCATCGCCCTTGTCGCGTTCTGCATCCTTTTGATTCCGACCGATGCGCACGTGAGCCTTTCAAACCTTCTGAGCGTCGGTCTCGCATGCGTCGCGGCAGCCTTCCTCGTGGCTCCGCTCATCGACTCTACCGTTCCAGATTGCCAAACGATTTTAGCAACCTTAGGCACCACCGTTTTAGAAGCGGCAGCATGGGCAATGGCGGCGAGCGCCGCACGTCAAAGCCGAAAAACGCTTGTGGCAGCCGCGTTTGCACGCCTGTGCGTTGCGTTCGGTCATCTCCTGGGCGCATTAATCGCTCGAAGCATGCTCGTCCTTTCCAATGCAGACGCGAGCGCAATTCAGGCAGGCTCGCTCGTCGTCATCTTCGTATATTTCATGGTCGCGCTGTTCTTGGGACGCGGTTCGACGGAAGCATTTGTCCAAATCGAAAAGGAATCAACCGCACGCGAAACCGACAGTCGGGTTTCCGCGCTCGAAGAAACCGCAACGCTCATTGGCATGGAAAACGATACATGCGGCCACAACGAAAACGAGGACAATCAAGAACACAGGGACCATACGCATGCAGAACTTCGCCAGAAGCCTTTTGCGCCCAGCAAAGCACAAACGAGCACAACTTCGCATATGGAATTCGATGCCATATGCGACGACCGCACGGAGTGCGCACTTGAAGCTATCGCGCACACATGCCAACTTACCCCGCGCGAAATCGAAGTGTTTAGACTCCTGTCGCTCGGCAGGGATATCTCAACTATAGAAAACGACCTGTGCATATCGCGAAACACCGCGAAGATGCACATTCGTCATGTGTACCAAAAATTGGAGGTTCATTCGAAGCAAGAACTCATCGACCTCGTAAGAGCCCAATAAGAAGCTCCGCAGAAACATAGTGCCCCCTCGCTGCAAGAGAAACGGTACAGAGAGACCAATCTCAAGAATAAGATCCGCACTCCCCTAAAGCCGTAGTGGCATGGCAATCAGCGATCCTTCTGGTAAGGGCAGCAAGCTTTTCCGCTTGTGCTGATTGCCATGCGCTCCTCTTGTCCTAGGCGAGCTTGCGAGCGAGCTCTCGCACCTCTTCCAACTTGGGCGACGATGCCA